>Ga0181612_145482_pt1 | contig 19208 bp, 12 predicted proteins | sample HoacroProtozoa21_FD_119630 | JGI IMG/M metagenome (GOLD analysis project Ga0181612, IMG submission 119630) | Hoatzin crop microbial communities from Cojedes, Venezuel. Combined Assembly of Gp0051906, Gp0051904, Gp0051908 | reverse complement strand
ATATCTAGCATTTTTCCTTTCTAATTTCTCATTCCCCTTCCAACCTCTCTCTTCCTCTCTCTTTGTTAGAGATTTCCTTTGGTCTTGCCTGAGGATGACTGTCTGTTCTCGCCAGCTCATCGCAAAATGACACCTCTCCCCTCACTCACAAGCCTTCAGGTCCTCTCTGTAATCAGTCCCAGCTCATTCTGTTTTTGCCTCTTCTTACTCTTGGTCTTACATTCAGTCTTCTATTCCTCCACCCAGTAGTATTAGAGCATCACCTGCAGCATGAGAGAATGTGATGACCTCTTGATAGATGCCATCAACCAGCATTAAAACAACAATCAGCTGAGGCAGGCATTATTTAATGGCCAGGGCCAGCTCTTCAAACATGATGATGTCTGACTCAAAACCAAAGCTGCTACCATCTCCGGGTGAATCTGTTGTGACACTCATATTACAGCACAGCTGTGTGGGAGCAGCCACCCTAAGACATACCCTGTGTTTCATTCACAGTCTCAAATGCCTGCTTGCCCAGTCGTCCAGCCAAAAAAAAAAAAAATTCTATGCTGCATCCAAATGTGTTCCTTTCTATATTGTATCTTCAGAGCCAGAGGCCTTAGGAATGACTTGAGGGGTAGTTAGAAAAAAAAATAAAGCAGGCCACGTAGACATTGACTGGCCAAGCTTATCACCCTCTTGGTTCTCTTTTCCTGACTTAACAGCTATGGAGATGCAGATGTCTGTTAATTTTAAATTGTGTTGGATAGCCTTTTGCAACAAGAGCCATGGGTTAAGATGCAGCCACACAGAGCATGCGCTGTTAGGCTTCACTGCAGTTTTACTTCCAGCTGTCTGCTTTTGAGTTAACATCTCCTCAGACAGCTTGACTTGACTGTATCAGTTTCCAGTCAGCTCACTTGTGCCAGCACGATAGGAACACCGGGAGAGGATGAAGGGTAGCGCAGTGCACTTCTAGATTGGCTTAAACCCATCAGGAAACCTCTTGTGGCGTTACTAATGGATTATTTGAACCTGCATTTCAGCAAAGATGAGCCCACAGGTACATTACAATAAAGTACCCTGCTGTGAAAACCCAGTGGGCACACCAGGAAAAATTCCTGTGGCTCCTGCTATGGTGTTTTATTTCGCTGATTGACAGGACATGCCATCGGTCAAACGCACTGAGCCTGTCTCAGCACAAATTCAGCTGGGATAGCTTGCATCGCAATGGAGGTCTGCGCAAAGTGTGTGCAGCTACAGAGAACAAAAGCACTTGTCCATCAGCACAACTTTGTGATGTTGACCAGGCCAGGCTATAATCTGGAATGAAGGCTAATGGAATAGCATTTGGATCTCCATTAGCACTTTACTGAGTTGCAATAGTCCAGTGGTCAAGGCAAAGATAATATGATACTATGAGACATTACATCTTTGTAGGCAGAAATTAGAATTGCAATTTTGTATGAGAGCAAACAAGCCTTGTGTTGCAATGTGGGGAACTGAACCGTTCGCTATTTGAGACACTGACCTGTACTGTGTGCGGTCAGAAAGAGATCTACTGTGATGTTCATAAGCAGGTCCAGGATCAGCTCGTCAGAGAAGACCTGAGCACTGTTATGGGATCAGGTCCTCAGAGAAGGACCGAGCAGTGTGATGGATGCTTTTTGTCCCAGCTGGTCAATAGATGGTGGGCAGACGAAAGGAAAACCCTGGTGCTTTGACTTTGTCTTTCTCTTTTTTTCCACATCCATGCCTTTTGACTTACGGATTTTGCATCTGTGTGGGTGGATCTGATGGTGAACAGGTGAACCGGCCTCACTGAGAATTTTACACATGGCCAAAGGGAATGCGGGCCCACATGGGTGGCTCTGCAAGCGGGAACTGAGCAATGGGAACCAGCCTAGAAAATGCTTCCAGTCCTCCCACTGGGATCAAGCTCTCTCATTCCCAAGGTACAAAAAAAAAATCCAGGACATTAGTTAGGGTTTGGGAAGGTCAGCTGTGGTATTGGCTATCTGTCCACAATGATCACAGCAACTGTGACATGTAGGGCCAAATCCTGCTGATACGTGGAATAACATCAGCCCCAAAAATTCTTTGGTCAAGGCAGTGTTTGACTCCATGCAAAAGGCAGGGTCTCCAGTGTCCTGTTCACTGTTGCTGAGTTCCCAGGCCTCCCTGTTAGCTCCCTGCCCCTGTGGCACACAGTGTACAAGTTCACAGAGAAATACACACCAGGAGCTGAGCAGGCAGCTGTGCATCGGGACTGGTGAGGCATCCTCATCCACGCCAGGTCAAAAAAGGAATTAATTCAGACCCTCCTCTGGAGTGGGCTCCTTGCACTTTGTGCACTAGGGCTGTTAACAACAGCTTCGGCATTGAAGGTATAAGGACCTGCACAATGAAACTACAAAAGAAACACAGGCCCTTAATAATCTTTATTTTTGAGAATTATTTCAGGGAGATTACCCATATGAGTAAGACGGTCAGGAATGTACCTCCTTCCACTCGGCTCTTCAGCTAGTGCAAATCAATGTTTTTCCATTAAAGTCAATGGAGCTTTGCTGATTACATGAAGTCAGGATCATTACGTACAATTTATTGGCTCCAGCCATTTGATAACACTCTACAACAGGAAATCTTTTACCTCTGTTTCTTTTATAAAACACAAAGGACCCATACAGTTTCAGACCATTATATTTTGCTCTAGTTCCACCTTCCCAAAAAAATTTCTTTTGTTATTTCTCACTTGAGGGAGCAGCTATGACTAAGTGGCTGAACAAAACCTTCAGAATTACCAGGCCTGCAATGCAGCTCATTTTCCACCATTTAAGGCAATGCTATTCTTGGAATTTGCACTTTGAAATCTCCCCACCCAGAGAATCAGTGCTTCAGGACAAAGGTAGGCACCAGTGTAAATCCCAATTGCAAATGCACCAAATGAAAGCTTTAGATTAAATTTTGCCTTTCATATCTCATAGAAAAAGAGTTATTTGCTGTCTTTCTTATTTTACATGTCTGTATAATCACCCAGGTATAGCACTGAAGACTGAGGAGTTCCAGCGATACATCCTGGCAATGGATTCCCCCTCCAGCCTCGGCTGGCCTGTCAGCTCTGGACTTCATGCAATCCTGTCTCCCAGTCATACAGTCACAAAATCAGCTCTGAGCCACCAACAACTAAGACTGTTGCTTAATCGTGAGTACTTTGTGTGAGAAGGTACTCCACAAAACACCCCAGTGTGCTGTAGTGCTACAATACTATATCATCAAATCCTGCAAGCACAACAGAATTGAGTTACACCAAGTCGCTAACTGTGGGACAAGCTTATGGGAAAGGACAGCAAAAAGTGTCATCCTGGTGATTCATTAGGCGATGCTTTTCCCTCTGCAACGATTCTGAACCAATGCCCCAAGGTACACGGCGCTCTGACTTCCATGTGAATCATAAAATGTTTTGGCTGCTTGAGATGTGATAGTGTGAGACATGCATAATCTTTGTGATGAGCTAAAGCAAATAACAAGAGCAAGTAAGGTTCAATCAGGTTCCATAAGACTCTTTGTCAAATCTACACATTTTCAGCTCAAGGTCCCCCCTAGCATTCTAGCAATTCTTCTGACCCCCTCCTCTTGGGGTCACCTGCAGTTCACATCTGGTTCTGAATCTAAAACACACCAATGCTGAAATTTATTTTAAGGACGTGCAACGTCACAGCTTGCTCTGAAGTGCTGCCAGCTATTGATTCACATCGGCTAACGAGGCTATCATGTAGGCCTCTACAGCAAGATAACAGCATGCCTCATAGTCGCAAGTTGGCTAAATGATGCTTATAGAATTTGTGAATGCCACTCACAATAAAATTTATAGCTGTTCCAGTGTTTTCATATTTCACCTCTTTTGTACATTTCTGAGACACTGTTTTATAAATATTAATAGAATTTTAGAAAATCACTTAATTTGTTCTAATTCTTAGCATTTTTATTTTGAATGATGTACCAAATATTTGGGGGTTAATTCATTAAGGATAGAAGTGAGATACCGATCTCTTAATATTAATTTTTAGATACATTCAAGCAGGGGAATATGGGAACTAGGCAGCTGCCAAAGCATGTATGTCTGAGCTGAATAATGATCAGGATTTTATGACACATTTGTAAAGGAAACATAATAAAAGATAAAAAGGGATATGGAAGTGGGATAAAAATACTCACTTGTCATTGATAAATTATTCTAGATTTGTTTGATATATTTATTTGCTAAAAAGATTGCCTGTTCTTTATAGAAATAGACACTAGACCTAATCTTGCTGGACTCCAGAATGTATTTTGTATAACATCAATTCAGATCAAAATCAAGACTAATATATGAACAGTAAAGCTTATAAGAAACTGACTGAAGTGAAGTCTTCTGTCAGGAGAAAGGGGAATTATTAATGGAGTTTCCTAGATTCACCCTGGGAACAATCTTATTTAATCTTCTCACTAATGACCTTGGCACAAAAAATAGGGAGTAAATGAGCTAATGAAATCTGCTGACAACACAAAACTGGAAGGTACTACTGATACAGAATAGGACTGGAGTATCGTGCAGGAACACCTTCATGAGCTCGAGGACTGCAGTAACAGAAATAGGATGAAATTTCTTAGTGAATAATGCAAAGCGATGATCTTAGGGACCAAAAGAAATTCCTGTAAGCATGAGGAAAATGCAAAGAAGGAAAAAGAAGCAGATGTATCTGTCATATGATTGATATAGTTCAGACTTTAATGGAAGAAGGCATAGGATCCTGCAATGCAGAGAAAGCAATGCATTAATGCCTTCATAACATGTAGTGATAAGGCCTGGTCGAACATGTTCAAGAAAAATAGATTCAAATGGGACCAGGTACAAAGAGGTGCAGCTAGGACAATAAAGGGGATGAAGAAGGCTGTCTTACTGAAAATATCTTGGTGTGAACAAGTAAAAGAAGAGAATATAATATCAGGGGATAAAAAGAGGGAAAGGGAAGGCTATTCAAATAAAGAACAATACAGACACAAAATAAAATGCCCAAGAATATATTTAGGCTGGAATTAAAATAAGACTTCAAAATATCAAAGCAGGATTCTGGAACATCATCTCCACCGTAGTAGTAGAAAGAAAAAAATTCACTAATTTTAAGATGAACTTGCTAAATTTGGGGGAAAAAAAAGGGGGGGGGGGGGAGGGGCTAAATGGCTTGATAGCTGGCAATAGCAAGTAGTTGGAATGAAAGCGCCCTTGGGTGGCACCAGGTTCTTCATTCCCTGTCAGGTGGATTTGCACAGAAAAAGGATACGCAAACTTTCACATGCACAGCATGGAGTCCTGACCTGCACCACATCTGCAGGTTTGGAGCTCTGTGGTCAGACTCGCAGACATTTTAGGTGAAAGGTGAAAGGTCATACAGCTGGGACATGGGTAGGGGAAGTCTGTGTTCCTTTGGCTGTGGCAGCCCTGTGCTTACACAAGACCAATCAATTACTGCATGGGAAGAAGTGAACAAAATAGCTTTGACTTGTTCAGTGAGTCCACTCTGCGAGCCCTGACAACATGGGCAGTGCTGTATTTGCAGCAGGAATTTATTTCTATAGAAGTAGCTTACAGGGGCACCTTTCTCACTTCCCAGAATGCAAGTGTGGTTTTTTATTTCTTGGCATCTCATCATTGGCCCTTAGGCTGAGCAAAACACATTCAACTCTGATCAAAGATACTCTGATCTGAGATACGATTTCTGGAGGAAGTAAATTAAACACACAGTGATGTTAGCCATAAAAATAAATAAAGAATTCTTCTGACAACTGAATCTGATTCCTCAAAAAAACCCACCAGGCTTATTAAGAAGAAGTACTAAACAGACAAATAACATGAGTAGGGCATGTGTTAGATGTGGAGATGTTCATGTTATAATCTCCAAGAGCTGAATCTGTGAAGTGCAAAGTGAGCTGGGTGTGATGACACACCATCACCACGATGATACAGACATCACCATGTCTGATTTCTAGGTGGCTGCTCCCTAATCACTAACTAGTGACTTCTTCATCCAAAACATTCGTACGGATCTGGAGGCAGAAACCAGCCAAACGAGACCCTGAGCAGTAACCAGCGTCCTTCAAGACGTAAAGTGCTGCTGCATTCACTGTGAGAGTGACCGTGTGTTACAGCACTTGCAAGGGTGATGTTTATACCTCAGCAGTGTCAAAGGATGAGTCTCGGCCATCAGGCCAGGCTGACACACAGGAACACCAGCAGAACCCCTAACCTGCAGTCCAGACTGAGCCTGGAGCCCACAGACCTCCTTAGGGCACTAACACGCGAGTTGGAACCACATCTAGTCAAGAGAGAGGTGAATTCAGGCCTCTTCCAGAACGGGTGGATTTTCTAACGTTTTTCTGTAAAAAACCGAGGGGACTCACCCATTTTCTAATTAATATGGCAACAAAACTGGGCTGTGCAACGTTAGTGCTGAACCCAGCGCTGTCAGTGCTGCCAGACGTGTAATACCCTGACTACAGCAGGCCACCAGGGAGGCTCAGGCAGGAGAGCCCAGCTTCTGCCTCACACATGGGCCTTGATGTCAGTGTGGTTTTCTGAACTTAAATTCACAAAAATGGAGTGGGCCTTTGTGCACGTAGAGAACACTAATAGTACATGGATGCTGATCCAAAAAGGTCACAGTATATATAAATGGTTATGTGATAAATGAACAGCATGTACAATTGCATTTTAAAAGTGAGCACTATTAGATTAAATTAATAATCCGTATTTTAAAAAATCTTTTGATTAAAAGAATGATGGTTGCATTTCTTCTATGTGTTGAGACCCATCACATTTCAGTCTGGACTATTATCTTTGTTGTCCAAAGCTACAAATCTGTGATGCATGCTCTGAAATACATATGATGCTGGTAAATTATTAGTCTTCATCTACTATACACCCAGAGCATTTCCCTGCTGCCATTACATCACTCCGTACTATTCTAATGATTCCAGACACAAATGAACTTGTAATAAGCATTTCTAACTTCCACTGGTTTTAATGGAGCTACGCCTGATTGTGCCTGGATTACATCAATCCTGACAAAAAGACCCAACTTCATATATACTTAGCACATGTGTGCACTGGTTGAATTCCAAATATGTATCAGGTGAGCTATTTCGCCTATTAATCTTGTTTTCTAACTAGTCTGTAGTAAACTCATCATTTACTTCTCCACTCAAAACACCACTAGATACAATGCACCCGGAATGCTACCAGCTGAAGCAGAAGAAGCAAAGTTTGTCTCACTAGGAACTAAATGAACAAGGCAAAACCCAGTCTCTAGAAGTGCTGGCCCTTGGACATTCAAAGCTCTGTGGTGTGCTGCACATGGAGCACGCTTGCCTACACCCTCAGGAACACTATGGCATGGCAGGACTCCCAGTCTCTGAAAAGCTTGTAGTCAGCGCTTCAGAATCTGAGGAATTTAGTTAATTCATATCACTGGTCTTCATGGGGGAAGGGCGGCCAAAATACTGCTGAAAGGAGTGAAGAGAGGAAGCAAGAGCTGGAGTCAGGCATGCACGTCTGATGCAGTGCAACTCCGAGTTTCACCTTAAGTTAAACATTAAAATGCATTTACGTGTCTTGTGCAGTGTTACCAGCAGCTGAGGTCTGATGGACTGAATTCCACCACTGCTGTATATATGTATAGGAGTCAGAGTACTGAAGAATACACAGTTTAACGTATGTACGTGACAAGAAGCTGAGATGCAAGCAATCACTGGGATTTCCACATTTTTGCCTGAGATTTGCCAGCCGAGACATGTATGACTACGTCAGAATCATTCCCAACCTGCCACCGAGCCAAACATCTGACGCTGCTGATCTACACTGAAAGCACTGTGAACGTCCGTACCTGCTGTGCAACACGCGGACAGAGAAAGTCCAATTCTTTCCGGAAGAGCTGGACTTACTGTGCAGGACGTGTGTCATACAGCAGCCTGGCGGCACCTGGAAACACGCAGAGCAACGCGCAGGAGCACAGTGGCTGCCGTGGACACAAAGTCAGTTCAGCTCCTCCACAGACACCCTGCGTACCCTTACGCTGAGCTACCAAGACTGAGGCAATTCTCAGAAACGTCTGAAACATTTCAGGCATCATGCCTTCCTAAACAAGCAAGAAAAAAGAACCTTTCCAAAACGAGTGAGAAGCATAGATTCCTAGATTCGCTGCGGTGAGGCAGGTATGAGCACCAGTGGAGAAGAGGGGGAGCATTCAGCCCAGCTTCTGCAGGACCCCCCCGCCATCCCGCACTGCTCACTGGATTGCCTTCACTGCCTTGTCGAACAGCACCCTCAGACGGCCCTACTGCACATAGCTCTGCACCACAGACTTCTTTTCTTTCTAAGATCAGGAAAAAGAAACAAATGCTCGCTGCAATGCTGCCAGTTTCTAGTGCTCGAGACTGCAGAGAAAGCTTGAGGAGATGAATTAAGCATAACACAAGGTTTCAGAAAAGGAAACAGATTAAAACTTTTCTGAATATGCAAAGTTGGTAATATGGCCTATAATCCTTGGGGCAGTTTTCTATACATTTTATAAGACAGAGATTTTCTTGATTTGACTACAAAGTCTTAACCAATAAGCCATGCAATTAACTTTCCAGTTTCTATGTTGAGACACAGTTTATTTCACACTACTTCTACAGCTTCAGTTTTCCATACACCATAAATCCATGCATCCTTAACATCTCCCCACACTAAGTACTTACCATTTTTGTGGAAGTTAACAACTGAAACTAGATGCTTTAATGATTGCAAAAAGGGACAGTTTAGGCTTCTGGCATGGAGGAAAGCATAAAATAACCCAATGCGGCAAGTCCCCATCTAAACGGTGGAGTCTGGATGTCAGAGTAAAGCTCCACCAGCAGAGTGGAACTGTTCAAACATCTCGAGAGATTAATTCAAAGTCTTTGCCACTTTGGTAAACTGTAGCCAAGTTTACTCTTCGAACAATTTCTTCATAAGCATAAGGCTATGTCTTTTCAACAAGAGAAAGCAGTGAGTGGATCAAAAGTGATTTTTTTTTTCTTGTTTGCTCTATGTTTATGAGAAAGACTAAAGCACACTGCTAATATGAGGGAACAGGACCAGAGGAGAATCGGAGCTAGCAGGGAGCAGAAAGCATGGTGATGAGAGGAGGTGACACTGAGGTAACTGAGATAGGAGGGGTGGAGGATGCACGTGTAGGCTGGAGGGAGGGAGATGCTTTGGAGGAGAAGGGACACAGAAAGCAAGCCAAAGGGAGGGGAAAGGCTCAGTTTTGTCATTTTCCTCTTTAAGGAAAAAAAGACATAGCAGGACACTTGTACCTGTTCAAAGGGAACAAAATGTTACTGTCTATGAAAATGACAAATTCTGATCTGAGAATATTTTTTGTTCCTTTTGCATACAGCATGACTTGTAACTTCACCACCGTTAAATGCATTTAATGTCAGTGATAACAGATACTACGGCACCACAACATCCTTTCCACGCACCCTCTCACTCTGTGCCCAACAGATGGAAAAGCAAGCCCAATAACATTACAGCAATTCCCAAAAACAGATAAAGTGAACTGGTTGCTTCCATAACCTTCACTTTATTTTTCAGCCCTGTAAAAGATGTTAAAGAACTACATTTCCACTAGCTATGAATCATCTTTTTTAAAATATAACATGTGAAAACATCGAAACATTCATCACAGGTATAAATATCTGTATTTATCTGGAGAGCCCGAAGTTTATAACAATGGAAAATTATCTCAGACTAATATCATAAAGTAGCTAGAATATTCATCTCTTTCAAATGCTGGTGCAAGGTTGATGAGATGGTCTATGATTATTTCAGGATTAAGCACTACAATAATAATCTCCTTCCCACTGAGTGCTCCTAAATACTCTCAGCAAACCCATTTGTCCCTTTTCCTTAACTACGATCCTACCCCTGTAGAAAGAAATAGCTCCATAAAACTGGGTCAAGCAAATGGTTTATTTGCTCCTAGAGTAACTGTATATTTTATATACATAATACCTCCTTGCTTTGATAACAATTTAATCCAGGCCATATTAGACTGAAATAGAATGCAGTGTGGGGACAGTGAGAACACCAAAGCCAAGTAACTAACAGAACAGAAAGAACCGAACTTCATGGGCAACTTACAACATAAAAACTTGTTAGCAGAGAAAAATATAAGCTGTAAGAAGTTACTATTTTCTCCCCCCCTAAATATGCCCTTTGGTAATTTAATGTTTTAATCTCATAGCTCAAAAACATATGCATGTTCATACTAATACTGTAAAATGTGACTTACAAAAATCCTATGTTCTTGTCCGTTAACCACTGAATGTGATCCAAACACTGTTTCAAGAAGAAACTGAGAGGATCTGTATTTGCATACAACGTAAGATGCTGATGCAAAGCAAAATAACTCTTCTCATCTTCCCACAGTTTGCTATTGCAGCAGAAAGATGGTTATTAACACCATTTCTAAAAAAAACCAAAAAAAAAAGGAAGAGGTAAAAGCAGGAAATTCCAGGTTCCTTAAATATCTAAACAAATAATATTAAAAGCACAGACATGAAAACATGTTATTCCATTTCCTGGATAATAATTAGTAAATCTTTGGAAAAATGTCACACTCACTATTTTCCAGAGAAAGCAGCTGTTAAAGTAAGATTCTGAATTACTATCAGTGTTAAATACATTTTTATGTATCATTATTATGCTGTGCACAGGATAACTGCAGATAAACACCGAGCCATGTGCTTCTTGAATCTGGTGTGTACAAAGCTATTACTGGAAATATCTCGACTTTGTATTTCAGTATTAAAGCAACAGCAGTCCTGGTGTTCCTGAAGACGTCCTGAGCCATCAGTCACTGACTTCTGAAGTAGGGGAGCGCGGAAATGTACGACTCCTGAAACAGAAATTCTAGAGTAGGCGTAGCCTCGTGGTGTTAAGAGAGATGATGCAGGGACAGAGCTAGAGTGCCAGCTACTCAGACTCTCACCGCAGCTCTTTCCTGGAGTCGACCAAGGCACGTGCGCACCTCAAGCTTGACAAGATCACGCTTTGTACCTGCTACAACAGCCACAAGAGCTGAAAACAATTACAATGCCTGCACACAATTCCGGTGTTGTATTTCGGCTTTATGCTGCACAGTGCTACGAGAAGCGTTCTTTTCTCCCTTCTGGTACTCGGGGAAAAAATAAAACTCATAGCTGAGATGGTTAACTGTATTACCATAAGAAAAAGCTGTAACTGCAGTCTGTCCATTCCATTCAGAATGAAAAAGGAGGTGAAATGCTTTAGACATTGATGCCACAGTAACCTCAACATGTCCCAAGACAGGAAATTTATCCAGCTATGCACGAAAGCAAAGCATACTGCTCTGTGTGAATGTTCCAACACTTCTTCAACCCTGTCATGAAGATCTACGGCAGGTCCTCAGTCCGGAGCTCGCTGGAAGACCACTTGACTTTTAACAGAGTTGTCATCTTCCACGCAAAACTGAGACTAGGCTATGGAAATAAAATTGATCTAAATTATTACTAATTTTAACGATGATGGCTTTTAAATGTTGTTTATGCTGTGTTGTGAGCACTATATTGGCAATGCTGAACTCCAGGCAGTTAAAATTGTAACGGAGTCAGACTTAACCGAATTAACATAATAATGAGACCAAAGCAACTACCAGAATTATCGAAAGGTTATTTATCTAAATATAGCTTGTCCTGGAGATACTTCCAACCATTGCACCTGTTGAAGTAAATCTATAAAATTGGCTAGAATCAAAGCCAGGTGGTTTTCTCAGAACAGGTAAAAAAAATATTATAAGAAATGGTTATCACTGTGACCCTGACAGCTGTTTCACTCAGCCTTACCAGCCAACAAGGCATTCAGCCAGCTTGTACAGTCATTATCTGAGAAAAATGAAGAGATTCTTTTCTGTTTCCACAAATTTTCTGGGTTGTGCTGTTGCACACAAACCTAAACAGGCTGACATCCTCATCAGAATAACCCAACAGCCTGAGATGGCATGCAGGGCCAAACATGTTCAGCGGCCACACAGACTAATGCCATGCATTTGTTTCCTATGGGCATTCTACAAGATGCCTTTCTACTTTAGTCACGCAGAATAAATATTGTTTAGGATTCTGGTTACTTGGAAGGAGAGTTCTGGGAACTGATTTTGAAGCGTGGATGCAGAGAAATAATGCAGCGCTACAAAGGGAATTCACCAAGGCAGAAGAATAAAAATCTTCAGGTGACGGATTCTGCATCAGCATTGTCAACGAAGAGCTAAAATTATGCTACTGCTTCTTAAAAGAATTTATGCAGGCAATGTATTCTGTGGACCGGGAAGTGTTTCATCTCTAAGTCACTCTTAAATAACAGGGCTAAGACTCCAAAATATGACCATAAATTATATTTGTCACTTGCAAGTCACCTAATTAAGAACTACAGCAGATCATACTCGATCCCCATGTAATAGCTTAATTACTGTATTTGCTATAAGCAAAAAATACATGTTTTGAAAGGGTTGTTCAAATGCAGCTTAGGCGCACCACCTATATGATAGCACTAGCCAAAAGCCTCATTATAGCATGGCTGCGTATTTATAGAAGTACAACAAATTTCACCTATACAGAGCTGTACGTTCACATTTCATCACTTAAAAGCATCGAGACAGCTGAGACTGTGGAATCAGCATGTTCAGGCAGAGCAAAAGACAACACAAGCTCAGTCTTTACAGTTGCAAGCTCATGCTGAAATTAAAAGGAAACCAATGCTGTGCTGCAACCCTTCTTTGCCTCCCTCAGACGTACAGGCAGGTCTCTGAAAAACTGCTGCTTCTAAACCTTCCGCTGCTTCTCTGCACCTTGTTTGCCACGTGCATGTTCACTTTTCTGTTGAAACAGCTAAAATGGAAGAAAAGCTTAGCTCCCACATTAGCCTTAAGAGCAGGTCACAGATGAAAGCAGTGCTGCCACGAAGAGGAAGCAGACACAAACAAGGCTCTCGAAACCGTTCTCAACATCGCATCTCTTTTTTTCAAGCCAGTGTATACCCTGCAGCTGTTCTCACCAGAGAGTAACTGATGCTTTTAGCTTTCTGCATCATAGAAAAGCTTTTGAGGAGCGTAGTATTACAGCATTTCGTTTTTCTAAATCAAATCCCTACAATCACAAACAAGAGAGGGGAAAAACAGTTACTAGAAGGTACAAGTGGAGATTGTCCGTAAAGCTTTACGGAAGATGGTGGGCAGATGGTGGGGATTTGCAGTGACACAGCTGTTTTTAAAAATAAAGAGGTGGAAGAGGAGAAGGCATGGCTACAGCTACACACACACACATTCCTAAGCCAGTTCACACAAGAACAAAAATTAACAGCAGGAAATTGAAGCTGGTGTATTTTTTTTTATCATCCAAATTGACATCTAGAAACCTTTTAAAATAATCAGCAGCACCTTCAAGTTTCTTTTCCAGTCGTTACTTTTCTAAGTAACAACCAAATAAAGCTGACAACAGAAACATTAACCTACAGTATTAAAAAGAACATCAAAATTACTTTCAGTGCCTCCAAGTAGCACGTATTTTTGCTGTAAGCCTTACAACATAAAAAGAAAATTCCATCATATCAAGTAAACAACACGAATTATTACCTGTTTGAATTTCCTATGACAAGCTTTACTTTTTCACTTTTGTATTTTTTCAGATATTATTAATAGATGGCAGAGATAAGCAATGCAAGGAATAGTTAAGGTGGGTGGGGGTTATCGTAGATTTAACAGCATGGGGGGTGAGGCAGGGAAATGCCCAAATCCAGTGGGGTATCAAGCACTAGATATGAATATAGTAAGAACAGAACATTTTTCAACTAAGCAGTAATTTGTATAAAAATACTTAATTTCAGAGAGACTATTTGTTTACGCATTTTTAATGCATATTCTCATATATGTCCCCTACAGCCTCATAGAAAGCCTATGTAAACACTAAAAAGATTGTTAATCTCCGGTGTAAAAGCCTGTCTTCTCCAGAGAATCCAGTGAAGCCGTTTCTTGACAGCTTTGTTTACAAAATTAACTCTCTTCCAGTTAAGCTATTGCTAGATTCAAGAAATTTTACATTAACAGGAGGGATACCACTGATACAAAAAGGATAATCTTTTGATTATTCGTCATGGAGTCACCTTTTTCACACTGCATCAGCTCACTTTCTTCTGCGTGTATGTAAACATACTTTTTACTACCCTTTAAAAAAAAAAATCTCATTTTCTGAATATATGAGCTGGGAACCAACACAAGAAAAAGGTTATCCAGCACCAACCCACTGAAAACTTCTATATACCTATCTCCAGAGCCAGCGATCTGGCTGTTGCTACAGCTGGGTATCCAACCGAAGGGCTGTAGGTGAAACCCACTACAAAAATGCGCACATTCCACGCATTTACTCCACAATCTCTCCTTTCACAGTGTCTGTGCTGCTCCCACTCCAAAGACAACAGCAAAGTGATTAGCGTAGGTACTGCCCAGCACAAAAACATACTCAAACATCTGAAGACATTTAAATTAATTTTATTTATACCAGGTTTTCAAAATCAGAAATATTTCAAAGAAATTCAGTACTTATAGACAGGTGCTACATTGATGATCCTTCATCCGCCATTAGTGCCGTGTTTTCACTCTACAATCATTAACTCGCCACCACAAACTAAGGGGAACTTACAGAAGTTTATAAAAAATAGGCAGAGATGAAAATTTGGTTTATACTGGAATTGGCATAAGAAAGTAAAGCTTATTATCAAATTGTGGCAATTGCTGTATTCCATCGCCTGTTCCAAGGGAAGGGTACAACAGAAACAGACCCTTCCACCTAGAGAAACACATTGGGTTTTAACTGAACGTACTCGAAATCCATTTCATGCTCTGACTAGGAGTGATTCTTACACTCGAGTCCTTATAAATTTAGCTTTGCGTTTCTAAAATCGCCACAAGCATAAACCTCACCTACTCACATTAGTCTTGGGCCGATTTCCCTTTTTGATTTGAGAAATCAAGCCCGTATGTCTATACCTCTTCCAGGATTTACCAAATCAAACTGAACAATGGCTGGTCTTGAAGTCTTTTTTTAGAAGAAAAAAGCCATTTCTGCACGAGCTACTCTCATGAAAATTGTACTTAACATTTCTTTATCAATAAAACAACCCAAAAGTCACATCTACATGGAGATACACAGCAGATATTCAACTTGAGAGGATTTTCCTCCACTTCTCGATCACAATGAGGCCCTCACCATTTTGCATAATGACAGAAAACAACAGCTGACAAACCATTCTGGAACAGATGCCAGCTGTCTCTCATTTGTTTTAGCATTCAAACAGTAACAGTTCTGTAGCACTTTATCAGGTTGTGGTTTGGTTTTTTTTCTTTCTTTCTTTGTTTTTTCTTAAAAGCAAGCCATCTGAATTGGACCTCGCATCAGTCCGTCATTTCAAGAACAAACTGAAGGCAGGCTGATCCTTTTGGATCCAAAACTTGTTTTGGTAGGAATCTTACATAAATACAGTTTGTGCTTCAATCTCACATCTACTTGGACTGAGTGAATACACACCTAAGCTAGTTTAAAAAAAAAAAAAAAGTAACCTTTAATATTCAACTTAGAAGCCACAGACATCTTTCCAGACTGTTTGCAGCAGAGACAAACAATAAATTTAAACACAGTACTGCTTAAAAAAGTTTACTGTCTAAAATGAAAATTCAAATGGTTTATTAAAATTTAACATTTTCAGTTTTGGCTTTTTCTAAAGAAACCATTTATACCTTGTGAAAATCAGTTAAAAGATCGTTTCATCATACTGTACTGAACTCAAGTCAAACATAAAGCACAAAGTAGATCTTTACATTAAACTGGGCTTTGCGCACAACGTGAATAATCAGAAATAAAGAGACTATTCTGCAGAATAAAAGTATTTTTTTTTATCTAAACAACATGCATACCATCAGTTAAATCTCAACCTTAAAAGGTACCTGAAAGGAAAGTTTTGTAGAACAAAACCAAGACTCATTAATACACTTAGTAAGTCAGTGGTTATCATGCCTTTTTAGTTAAATTCTAATAAAGTTCAGTCTACATAGAATAGCTAACACAATGAGGTGTGCAAGTCATAGGGATAGCCAGAAGCCTGAAACGAAAGTCTTAAAGTTCTACAGGACAAGAGAGCCTAAACACAGTACCACTAGGTCGTTATTTTAAATATTCAATAAAAAATAAAATAAAAAGAGTTTGACCATTATCCACTTGCTTATGGAAAAAGGGCTATGGACTGAACATAAAGGGCCTGTATTTAAAAGCTCCACAGTTCCACTCTACCAACTTTTTAAAACAAGGTAATGACAAAGAGCATTCCTTCTGGCAGCATGCACAGTTCAGCTGCGAGTGGCTGCCTAACGGCGCTCCTTTACGCATACCAGCAGAATCATGTCCAGTTTTGCCATTTGTGGATAACGATGACAAGATACAAAAGCATGTGTTTGCCATAAATAGCTCTGGCTAACGGAGGATTGCTCACACAGAGCAGATCAAATTCTCTATAAGGAGAGCATTGCTTGGCTCCCACCCAAACATGTCCCCGATGCAAGCCTCGGTAGTGGCAAACACGTTCCAGTTCTATTTACATAGAAGCTAACAAGGAGAACGGTTCATTTAGGCTGTTTCTCGTACCAAGTCCGTCTAAGTCTGAACACTCAAGAAACAAAAATTATTTACCAGATTCATGTTTGCATATCATATAACTGTCGTTACACATCACCTTACCGAAAGAAAGATGGTGAGCTGCGAGATTCTGTGCAAGGTTTTACTCTGACATGTAGAACTTTAAGAACACTCAGGTACGAAACACGCTGCGTGGTTAATCACTTCGTAGTTTTACGTTTCTGACACAAGTGTTTCATGGAACTAATGGTCTCTAGTAGTGGTAGCTTCTTTACGTTAACAGTAAACTAGGATCAGGTCCTTTATCGAGTGATCAGAACAGAGCCACAAAGTATTGTAAAGCAGTGCCAGGAGGAATGAACAACTTGCATTATTTAAGATGAGACTAATGATTATCTTTCCAACTCTGTCCACAGAAGTTATTTGAAATATGCTTAAATTAAACGTACTTAAAAATTGCATTTTCCAATGAAAACAAGGCAACATTCTGTAATAAGCCACAAGTTTTATTGCAACGTGGCCAGTTTTTGATCTCAAAAAAAAACAATGTTCCATTTAAGGCTCTTTTTAATACAGAAATTGCCACCACGACTGATGTTTACAAAACTTTAGTGTTTCAAGACTCACATAGTAAACAGATAACTTCTACTCCTGTTCAGTAGTGTACATTCAATGGAAAACAAAAGGCATCGTAACAGCTACTTCATTTATAAAGATATGCATGTAACAGGAATGAAACTGAGGTACTACAATAATTTGATGACACAGTTACAGCAACTTAATTGGCATTCCTTTGGGGGGGGGGGGGGGGGGGGGGCAGGTCAAACATATTACAAAAAAGTGCTTTAAATGCATAGTGTTGTGTGCTGCCATGTCACAAAAATAGGCTTGTCAAGGCAGGTGAGGTGTATGAATGCACAAGAGCCTCATGGAACTGCAATCAAGTGCAACTGTAAGTAATACTGTATAGAGTCTACCACCCGACCAGTGGACAATACTTTCAAGGCATTCGATTAGCTTACCCTTTGCTGTCTGCTAGGCTATTCACATTAACTATCACATTCATTGTACATGGTGCAAGGAATGCCCACCACGTCAGTTTTGGCTAAGAGTATGACGTGAAAGCATTCCTTGGATCCTACATAAAACTACCAGGATTAAACAGTCTAATGGGAATCGCTGGTAGACTGCTTAACAATGACATCTCCTTCAGGGGCGTCGGGGAGGGGACTTATTTTCTGAGGAGGGAAGGGGACGGGGAGACTAATACTATTCCAATTGAACGAGCTGCAGAAATGGAAGCTCCTTAGATCCAGATGGCACTTGTCTGTCTTTTTATAAGGGTTTTCCTTCAAGTGAAACTACCACATTGCCTCCCAATTTCTCTCCAAGTGTTGAACGGTCCTTAATATCATCCAAACCATTTACTTGCCACTCATGTTTAATACCTGAAAGACAGACGGACAACAATGTACTTGTGAGAACCTCAACACCTAAATGGCATTGTAATTAATGAGCCTAATTTTTTAGGTCTGTACCTGTAAATTTCTTTTTAATGGCATCTTTAGAGCTTGCGTAGATCATCTTGCTTTTTAAAGGTGCACTTTCAGGAGCCCTTTAAAGGAGAGAAGAAAACCACAGCAAAACAGTTATTCGGTCGTCCAGTCTTAAAGCCAGAATATTCAACTTTATAATGGCAAGCTTTGCTTTTACACACCAGAATATAAACACCAGGTCTTCTTTCTTAGATTCCTTTGTCTCATACGTGGCATCATACAAAGCGTACCGGCAATCATTCAAAGGGAGCAACTTCACAAAAGCTGTATAGGGATCCTCCACCGTATCTCCAATGTCACCAACCAATATCTGCTTTGACTCCTCTACAATTATTTGTTTTTTGTCATCACTTAGGCAGAAGAGAACGGCTTTCTTTCTTTTTTTAATCTCTTCTGGGGTTGAAGATTTCCTTACTTTCATGTCATTAAAAACCTTTATGACTTCATCGTTCACTGTTACTCCAGAAGCCTGTAAAATGAGATCAGAGCAATAACTTAAAACAGCAAAAATTAACACTCACTAGAAAAGAGGACAGCCCACAGTGCTAGATAAAGAAGTCTGCCTTCCCCCGTAAGAATCAAAATACTATGCTCAACCTGAACACACTACGAATTTAGTAATCTTGGCAGGACAGGAGCAGAAGATGTAAAGGGGGTGTAAATTCTGCACTATCTCACTGCAGTTCAGCATCGTCAGCTGTGATTCCGGACAGCGGCTTCGTACAACCGGGCACACGACCATCCTACCCAAGCAGTTTTCCACTACCTTACCCTGCTTATTGGGGGGGGAGATGGAGAGCAGGGAGCAGGGTGGGGGGAACCGGGCATCGGAGTTTGAAGTTTTGGGGTGGGATGGCGGGGGGGGAATTGGTGAATACGTGGGGGGGGAGTCTCTCTTTTATTTTTTTCCTT
>Ga0181612_180144_pt1 | contig 19210 bp, 12 predicted proteins | sample HoacroProtozoa21_FD_119630 | JGI IMG/M metagenome (GOLD analysis project Ga0181612, IMG submission 119630) | Hoatzin crop microbial communities from Cojedes, Venezuel. Combined Assembly of Gp0051906, Gp0051904, Gp0051908 | reverse complement strand
TTCAAGCATATTTTTGCAGGTGCCCCATCTGGGGAAAAAACGGCCACGAATGAGACCCTAAATCATGCTAAATATTGCAGAGAGCATATCAATGAAGTATTTAAAGATTAAAAAAAAAATCCCGGATTCTGAATTTACAAAACACCATTTCCTCCATCTGCACTCAGTACTCATCATTTTGTTACAAAACCACTTCATTCCTTCATCGCTAATGGCTCTCTTTGAATACTGAAATGCCTCATTAGGCTCTTTTATCCCATGAATGAAATTCTTCCTCTGAGTCAAATAGGCAGTCCTTTATTTTTTCCATTGATTTTCAGTTAAATATATCAGACTGGTTCTAAGCAATCAATAAAGCAGTGTGGAAAGAATTCTGATCTTTGAAATCGTGTGGCATAGTCCGTTTTTTTTGTAATGCCTCTCTCTTGAAATCTTGTGTTTAATGGCAGCTATTTGCCACAGGTTTAAGCATACAGTTACCCTGTTTGCCTTCGTCCAAAGACTTCCTCCTTTTCTCACAAGAGGGAATAGCAGTTCTAGAAGCCTGATTCCTACTGCGATACAACTTGGCAGAGTCACCCCTAATGGGGGGGGTCACACTTGTGTCAAAGAGCTGCAGGCGTTTGCACAGAGTTGGACTGGTTTTCTGAATTAGTGTGTCAATAGGTGAAGAAGTTAGAAAGAAAGCTCTGCCTCGTGCTTTGATGTGACAGCTCTTCTCAGTTGTTAGCAAGAGCTAAATAACCAGTTATGATGATATTGTCTGCTGTAAATTTGTCTCCCTAAATGGTCTGTTGAGCAGACTGAATGTTTCTAAATATGGGTACCAGTCGCTTCCTTCTGTCTCACTGGTTTAACAGCGTAGGTAAATGAATACAGATGTTTTATTGCTCCCTTAATGAGCGAGTGGAAAACCGTGGGTGATTTTCTCAGCGTATCGTCTCCCTGTAAAGTGTAATATCTTTCGGGACCTGAAAGTCTGGATTTGGTAATGAAATGGTTATAGGTTTTTGGTTAAAATCCTGCCAAAGGTGGGACAGAGGACTGTCTGATTTACTGCTTATGGCTTTAGGGAGAGGTGAGAGGGACTCGGGTTATGGGTATGTCAGAAAGCTGTTGCAAGAAAAGCTAAAGCCATCTTCAGTCCAGCATGTGCTAGCGGAGGAGAGCAGAGTCTTTGCTCCAAGACACAACTGGGAAGTTGCAGCCCTGCAGTATGTTGATAAAGTTGCCTGGCATCAGTTTAGCTGTCAGGCTACCAGAGGCCATGACACAAAACTCACCGTCCAAATGGCAGCTTTATCGAGAGCCAAGGGAACACGCTCTTGTTGTTTTGTGTTAGGTTGGACAAAGTATGGCTGTATGGGAAAGGGGTGGTAGCAATTGCTGGTGCATTTGCCCTCTTGGGGTAGCTAGATAGGTAGTTTCAGCCAAAGTGGTACTTTCTGAGTGTGTGAAACTGTAAAAGACAAAGGCAAAATCCAAGTAAGAGCAATTTGTTTGGTAGTGCATAGGCAGAAGGGGACACGTTTATGAGCTGTCAGAATATGATAGTACCCTGAAATCAGTCCCACACTAATGCAGATGGCACAGCATGTTGTGGCCAGCAAGGAGTTGATGCAGGTGCCCTGTGTGTTGTCACTTGGCATGAGACACCGGTTCTGATGTATGGGTGAGTTGGTGGCTGATAGGGTGTCCTCACCTTCAGACTGAATTTCTGGATGTGTTTCTGAGGTGTTTTGTGATGCTCCGTAAGTTACTTAACCCCTCTATCCTGAAGCTGATGGAGAGGTTGTAAGACTTTAGTTACTGTTTTGAGGCTGATCTAGAGTTTCCAGCAGAGCTTGTCCATACTATCACTGAAGAAAACTGTCGGCGTATTGTAGACAAGCATTAGCTGTGATATAACTCAGGGACTAGAGTTGCCTGACCTAAGCACCTGTTACCACACAGTTTCTAAGCTTGGGGGAACAATTAGTGTCCTTAGACGCGATGATGTGCAACCCAGCGGGGCCATGAGACCGCTGTCAGGGGCCTGGTGCAGCTCCTTCAAGCAGCGTTCTCTGTTCTTAATGAAAAGCCCCTCCACGAGAGCACTTTGCTTTTCCAGACCCGGGATCGATACCTCACGTATGAGTCAACAGGTGTTGAGCTGAACTCGAACCACTCCAGTCTGCTCCAGCAAGCTGGCAGACAACATTAATATCCCACAGGCAATGGAAGCAAAACAGTGGCATGTTGAAGAGCTGGCAAAAGGAGGGAGTCACTGCTGTGCAGCACAAAATCAGAGGCCAAAAGTTACCGTGCACTAAAGTGGGCCTTTCTGAGAACACTGTAAACACTCACAAGTACATATGTCCTCAGCGTGCTGGACATGTGAAATACCACCTAATTAAATTCAAGTGGATTCTTATGGCTGTTACCCAGCACAAAAGCAAACCTTGGAGCTGGCTTCCCAGCTGAGACATAGAACAAAGCTGAGTGAGGTTATTGAAAGAGAAGTGTGCGTGGGACTTGGGGAATAAAATGCTGTCACTCAAATCACGTTTTTGTGGGTGGTCATGTGGAAGTCAACCTGCTTCCGTCTGGTGGGCTCTGAATAATGACCTCCACTTGCTGGTAGTGGGGTAGCAACACTGCAGTCAATTGAGCTATACCCATTTACACCTGATGGCAATCGGTAAGATGGGGATTGGCATGTTTACTGCCTGCCTGGCAGGCATGAGAAGGAATATTCGTGCCACTTACAAATGTGTAGAATATGATTTGTACATGTGTTCAACATGACACCTTCCTCCTGTGTGTCAAAGCGTGGTGGGCAGTGCTGAGGGAGCGCTGCTGAAGCAAAGCTGGAAGGTTGAGACAGTGTAGCTTGGGGAATGGAGGGCGTGGGGAGAAGAGGGAAGGAATAGAAGCTACTTTTCAAAGCAAGGAGTGAAGAAGACTAACCTAAAGGAGAGGAAAGACAGAAGAATGAGTGAAAAGAGTGGGGGTAAAGAAGCAGATGCAACTGAGATGAGGTTAGTTTGAATGCTTGTGTTTTTGCCGTAATCACTAATCCTGTTATTGCACCTTCCTGCCATAAACATGTCTTGACTCAATATGCCTGGGGTGGAGACAAAAAGGGATGGTGTGGCTTTCTGAGCTTGTACGTGAATACTTCTGCATTAACTTGTTTTTACAGTGAAGTAACTATTAGAGCAAATGAAGAAAAGGCCTTCAAATCCAGCTCACTTCAGCATGGTTGTTTGGATGTCCTCTGAGGGGACAGCACAACAGCACTGCCATCAACACATCCCATGCAGAGGGGTTATTTCTTAGCTTGTCCATCAGTCCTGTACATGAGAGGTCACCCCCTGAACAATTCTGTTAGAAATATTAACTTCCTACCAGATCCTGTGACAGAGAACTCAGCAGTGTCTCTTCATGGGAGAAGACGGCAGCAGGACAAAGATGTCCTCCTGCAGCCATTTGAAACAGAAACAGTTGTTTTAGTCTGTTGATGTCAATCTAAATAACCATGTCAATGTTGTTCTGCGTGTATTGAGGCTGTGTCTCTCTCTCTGCACTGTGGTATATGTTGGGGCACCAGCTCTTTTTCTTGCAGCTATGTCTAGGGTGCTTAGGAGAGGCCAGATATGTAAGATAGTCCCATGAAGAAAGTACCAGTCTTAAAAGTCAGTAAGCTTCTTGGCATGGATAGGTATTGAGCAAGCATCTATACTGCCTGTTGATAACCTTTACTGTCCCTGGGCTGCGCTTGTGTGACTGTCTTCAGGGATACTTTACGGTAGCCTGATGGCTGCTGTGTTGTGCAGTGCCTCTGGTATTCCCCAGATTTCAGGATCCTTGGGAAACCTTCCCTATAACCCTGGCTCCAGCTTGATGTGGACAAGCAAAAGCAGGGAAGATTGTAAAAGGAACCTGATTTCAGCAGTGAATCCCTCTGGACAAGAAGAACTGCCTGTGAGCAGGTTTAAGTGTGAAGGTATTGCAGTGTGGTTGCAAGGTGCAAAATGGACCTGGTCCATTTTAGTTCTACTGTTAAAAACAATTGTGGCTTAAAATGCTATAGCGCTGAGATTTACTTCATAGAAACAGGATTTGCTAAAGTGATCCCCTTTCATGGTGACATACTGAGTTGTGAGGCAATTGCAGTTATTTACACAATGTATTAATAAACTTGCTCCCCTGACTGTAAACTGTGTCCATTAGCCTTTTGGCCTTGTGATGAATCTTTTTAAAACATGTAGCCGGGCTGTGCTTTGAGAGTCTTAGTACGCACCTGAGCAGAGCCTTTTCATATTCCAAGATCTTTCTTGCATTCCTCCTTTCAGGAAGCATTTGCAAAGCTGCTGCTTCGGCTCTCGTGAGCTGTGTTAGCTCCTTGAATCCAGAATGAGCGTTTAGATGGTTCATGCTAGTACGAAAAAGTTACATCAATGAGTAAATAAGAATGTCGTTGTTGCATAAAGAAATAGGTATCTTCTGTTTCATGTTGGTGTTTGGGTTGTACTTGTCATTATGGCATCTGAGGGCCTGTCAGCAGTACATTGAAATGTGTGGGAGTAACATATCAGGTGATGAGTGCCTTGGCTTCATCCTCTTCCTCACGCATATGCAGAGGATCACTTAGTGTTTGTTATGTAATACAGCATGTGTATGTTTATCTTTGAGAAGCAGTTTTGGGTTTGCATTTGGCTGAGAAAGTGGTGACATTTGCAGTTGTGTGGCCCATTTCTTGTGAACTCTGGAGCGAAATTTGTCCCTGGTTGAATGAAGCTGACAAAAAATCCTAAACTACCGGCCTAGCTGGCTTCAGCCTCCTGTATATCCCATTAGCTCTGCTAGTTTTAAGGACCTGAACAGGGAGGCAAAGCCTCCTCACCCTTATTGTCCCCTGTGGACATATTTAAGGGGAATGCTGTTAAAAAGCATCTCTAGAAAAATTTCCACACCTTTACTTCATCCTGCAGGCTTGGCCACGAGAGGGATTGAGCCAACTCAGCTTTCACCGTGCCTTTACTCAGAGCAGTGCTCGCCAAGGAAGGACCCCACAGGATTTGACTGTTGTGGAGGAGATGCATTACTAGGAAAAGAGAGAGCTTTTACGGGAGCGAGGCTGTATCTTAACTACTGCTCAGTCACTTGGGAAGTCTGTAAAAGCTTTCTGAAACTACCAGGCTCCTCCCAAAGCACCACTTGATGTACTGCATTTTCAGATTCAAAGCCGAGCCTATAAAACTTATTCCTGCACAAAGACCACCCAACACTAGCAGGGTGTGCAAAGAAATTTCTGTTTATAGTTTAGTGCAAGGGTCAGATAGCTTTGCTATGGTTCAGGTTATCCACCCAGAGAAAGCATGCTCTTTTGCTAAGCGTGGGATACATGAGTCATTTCTATTACCCAGACCTCTAGACATAACATAAATTAGATGGCATGAAATAGTATTAAAGATATTAAAGATGGGAGGAAATTAAGTGTTTTCCCCCTTGCATTCTTAAGCTATAGAGTAATGGATTTCTAGTGCAAACTCAGCTACTAATGCAGACATAAGAAGCGAGGGCAAACCGTAGAAACCTCAAACTTTGTACTGTAAGATACAGAAAACTCAGTCAAGTAAAAGGCAACACAGAAGTGCTTTTGCAATACAAATTTGGTGATTAATTTCCTAGCAGGGTATTAGCTTTTATCTACTTTAAGGAAATGTTAGTAAACTGGGTTTATCTTAAGCTGCTTAGAGTTTGTGACTCTGCCAGTACCTGGCATACTGCAGAATTTTCTCTCTTTGTTTGGAAATGACCTGTAAGCCCCGAAATCTGTACTTTTCCTTTTTCATATTTAAAAATGTAGTATTTAAAAAATAAATTACTGCTCAACTTGTGCCTTCCCCGTTCAGGTCTTTCCTATCATTCATCTCTGTTATGGTCCCGTGGAATGGCTAGAGGATTCAGAATAATATCGCATACCCACCTAAAACACAAAGAAATTATTTTTGTCTCCCTTTTTTGAAAGGTGTAAATTTTGAACATCAAATTCCCTCAAAAGTGGGAATAAATGATGTGAAGGAGCACCTCTCCTCATTGGAGACTGCACTTAAATATACTGGCTCCCTGAATGCTTGGGAACACTTACATTTGGATTTCTTTTTAGGACTTCTTCCACTTAGTAATTAATACTCATCCTTATATAACACTTGTGACTGAAAGCACTGTGCAAAGGGATAAAAATGAGCAGTCTGCGCTATTAAAAGGAGATGAAGCTACAGTACCGCTGATGGACTTGCTACCTGAAATTCTCTAGTACAGAGGAGGTTAAAAGTTACATGTCACATATAATACTCTCGGTCTGTTGCATTCAGTGACTGCAGCTAGTCTTTTAACTATCATGTAATAGAATTTAAGGCTAAGTATTTTTAGCGTTTTTATTGATGGCTTTCTTAAGCTTCTGTTTCAGAGGTGGTGTGCTCATGAAGTGGGATGGAAGGAGTTTCTAACCAGTGTATCAAAGCTTAATTCTCATATGATCGTGCACACGCATCAATTCAGGGCCAGCACACCATTTCCAGTAACTAAAGATTGCCTGACTTTTGTGATTGCTCTGGAAGTCCGAAATACTTTGGCCAGAGGAAACGAATATATTTTGTTTGAGCTGGGTTGGGTCTTGGTATATGATTTATCGTAGCCCAAATATGTTTCTTACAATTTTGAAATCTGTGAAATCATATTGATAATATAAATTAACAGCTTTAGGTAATGTCTCAAACGCATAGCTATTATTTTTCATCTACAGGAAATGCAAAAGAAAGAAATGCAAAATAATAGAAGAGGAAAACCCAGTTACTTGGCTGACCCTCAGCAACAAGGAAAGTTTCCTTTAGTTGTCTAGATGAAGGTAAAAACAGTCCATAATCCAGCTTCTTGAAATACTCAGTAACTTTGTTTTCTTTATTTTACTCTCTGAAAGTACACACCATTTATGTAGCACATTATGTATGTAAAAGTTGTTGGGAATGGAATGAGACGTAGTAATCAATGCCAGCCCTAATTTCCCCATCAGGAAATTAGTTGGGGCAGAGCTGATATTGACGCATGTGGGATGTCTGTATTATCTGAAGTGGAGCACGCTTGGTTGTTTCTGTCTTGAAAAAAACCAGGCTCCCGTTACTTGGAAAGGGCAATTGCATTTATTCACTATTTTCTTCTGGGCATCACAATATCTTTGTATGTGTTGGCAGCAGAAGACTACGAATGTCTCTCTTGAAAACCTCTGGCAAAAATATCTGTTTTCCTTGCAGGTGACTGAGCCCAGGACCAGCATGAGGTCTTGTTCTCTTCGGCTGTCTATAAATTGAAGCGTGACTCAAGTTGTGAGCTATAGGCCTCTAGAAGGTTAAGATGGCAACTCTAGTCTTTGACATACACTCTGCTGGCCACAGGGCATAGATGCATTCACACTGCTGCAGCTTAGTGTGATTCCTGAAGGAACTGCAGTGAGTGGAGTGATTATACAGAGGGAGAAAATATCAGGACAGCACAGAAGGGAGGACGGGTAAAAATGCAACTGAGGTATACCTTTTTCTGATGGAAAAAGGGAAGCTGTTGTGAGTGAAGCAGAAATGAGCTTCAGCCTGCAGTCACTGATGGCAAGTGGTGGCTCTGTATCAGCTGCTTTCCGTCACTGTAGTACCACAAACCAGCTCTCAGGAGATCAATACCGCAGTGTGGAGTCAAACCTTGCCCCTGATGTATCTAGAGCTGGCGAGGCAGCGCGGAGTCAGGGCTGAACGTGGGACAGAGATCAGGGAATCCCAGGTCAAACAGACTTGCCCCTTACTTGCCTGTATGTGCTTAGGCTCCATCCTGTTCTCATTTATCCTCAGGTGACTAGATGGCTCTGGCCCTCTATGCTTTTTCTGACAGACCTATTTACTTCTCGCACATAAAGAGAAACCATCCACTTCTCGCACATAAAGAGAAACTTTGCCTTGTATATACAAAATTATTTTGCTGAGCTTCAAAGGATAATCAGACTTTTTTTTTAAAGGAGGAGACCAGTGGCAGGGGTTTCTCTGCACAGGCTGTCAGCAGTCCCCACCAGGCTGGCACTGTACGTGGTCTCTGACTCCAGCCCCTTCCACTGCTTTGCATGGCGTGCATAATGGATGACATTGCCAGGATTAGTTTCCTGATGTTGTATAGTGCTAAGGAAGAGACTGTCTTCTCCTATACTTCACCTTACTGATTTTTAACCCAGCCGTTAGTCTTCACAAACGATACTGTTTTCCTCTTTGGCATGAAGCTGGAAAGCCTGTTGAAAAACACAGTTTCCATTGTAAGGATGGACATATTCGTCACTTAAGCCTGGGGCTCAGCTGTGAACACAAGTAGGACTTCAGACACCAAAATATATTTGGCCAAACTTTTTTGTGTAATGGCTTCCTCAGAACTCCAAGCTGTAGTCACCCGTTTTATTAAAATGCCATGGGAATGCACAAGTAAGCTCTTGATTGTAATGTTTGCCTAGGGAGTTTAGTTTCAGTCTTCAGCCTAGATTGTCCTTAAAGCCTATTGTACTGCATGAAAGGTGACGGAGTGTCTCAAGGGAGAGTCACAGGCAATTCAGATTCATGCCAGTGAGTTCCTGTACCTCCTGCCTAGAGCCTTCCAGCAGCCACAAATTGAGCTGGATAATATGGTCATTACTGCATCTTCTCTTCTACATGCTCACTGCAGCCAACGTGAACTACTTGCACTTGTGTTGGCTGTAGTAGCATTTCTGGTACATGTCCTCAGAAGCAGGGAATGTATCTTGATGATTTTGGTAAGGAAATGGAAGCGCTGATGTCATTATTACTGTTATTTCAATTTAGCCAGAGTCCCCTTTTGCCAGTCTTTCCAACCGCCACTGTCTAACTGTCGATCTAACAACCTCCCCTCCATCGTGCTACTCGACTTCTGTGAAGCTGATACAGGGACTGGTCCTAGCCATCGCTCTCACCAGGGCAGCAGCATTTTATGCTCGGCTTCACCTGGACCTTGTTCATTTGCAGACAGCCAGTGCTTTTAGCACGCAACGGGAGGGGACATATTCAGTCGCAAAGTCAGAGCTCAGACGCAGGAGTAGCTCTCTGCATCCTCCCAGGCCCATGCTCTGGCAGCACAAAGCAATTCACAAAGAAGGCGGTTCAGATTTATGCGACTTTATTTATTTGTTTATTAGCAGCCAGCTCCAGGTGAGGCATTTAATGTAAGTTGATGAAATGATGGGCTGCTGTTCCCCCGTTATCCCAGCCACATGAAGGCTGGCTATTTTCAAGTGACTTGTTCTTTCCCATTAACAAGCAGAATAATTCAAATGAATCACTTCCAGAAACAAGAGAAAACAGAGCGTCCCCGATTATTCATGCCCCTCTTCCATCTGAGCATCGCTGCAGTGGGCACGCAGTTGTTCTAAACGTAGGATATGTTTTCTTTCAGGACTGTTTTATCCTTGACAACACATTAATCACCTGGAACAAAAACTCTGTTCCAGTTTCCATTATTTTTCTAATCGTAATGTCTTTTCTAGATCCATAATTGTTCTTCATGGGTTATAAAGCCAGCATAATTCACTATGTATTGATACTGATTTATGTGGTTTCAGTTATGCAGCATCCGTTTCATTTCACATCCAGTCTGGGGGTAGAAAACTCTCTAACCTGAGTATGTGCTGTGCAACAAGACCCCTGCTTCTTTTATTACTCCTATGGAGAGAAGTATGCTTGCTTTCAGAAACATTTCTGAAGCTTTGCTTTCTCTTGACACTCTCTGCCTTCCGCAATCCCTTCGTTGCATTGTGGCATGCTAGGGCTGATTTCATGGCTTGCGCTCTGGTTGTGGAATATGTGCTGTTTCCCGGGATGTCTGCACGACAGTCTGACAAAGCAGCCTGGTGCTTAGCACACCCCACAGTTTGCTTCATTGCTTTGGGTGGTTTTAGTACCCTTTGAGACCCGTCAAAGTGCACTGCCCTCACATGAGCCCTGTTTGTACCATGTCTGTGTATCCCATAATCATCTTTAAATGCAGTTTTAATTTTGCGGTTTTGGATTGAGGTTGGAACAGCAGAGAGTAAAAGCACATCTGCATCGTACATCGTGCTCTGTGGGCACGCTGTGCTCAGGGCATTGGTGTCCTCCACGGTGCAGAGCCATACTGAGCTGTGTCACCCAAAGGCTGCACAGTTTGTAGCTCACTGCATGCTGCTGTGAGCCTGGCTGCACAGTTTGTAGCTCACTGCATGCTGCTGCTTCAGGGACGGGTGTGCAGTGGCAGCAGCTCTCTTCTGAGGAGCGATGCTATCAGATGTGATGGCTGAGAGTGCAATCCTGCTGTATCTTGGAAATGGTGGTAAAAACCCCTCTTGTGTGGCTCCTTCTTTGCCGTTTCAGATAACCCTGTTCCTACCTGACGCTTGATCATCCCAAGTTAGTGCTGGCAGTGGCACTGTGGGGCTAAAGGAATTTTGTAACACTTGTCGAGATTTAAAATCCGTGTAAAACAATAAAAAAATGTTGGCTCCTGGCCTTAAAAGTTACTTACTGCCTAATAGAATTTTTCATGTGCTTGAGCATTTGCTAAATTTAGTCTCAATGAGGTGTAAGAGGTCTGTTCAGTGCAGCTTTGGAAAACACACTCATGTACTGCTTCTTTCCTGGCAACTTTGCTTCTTCTCCACAATGTAGTGCTATCTCATACGAGAAACGGATAGCAGAAAAACCGTCTTTTTGAAAGCACTATTTCCTTCCCCTTCCAGATTCTTGAAGCACGGCAGGGCATAAGCCTGGTCCACTTAAGAGCATGTTATTGTCCTTCAACCAAAATCTATTTTGTCTTAAATAGAAGTAAAGCTATCTAAGGCAGACTTTTCGCTGTAGTGCTCCTCTGCGTCACGGAGGCTGGATCCAGCCCTTTGCAGAAGGCCGGCTGAAGCTAGTGAATCCCGTGACAGTGATCTTCGCCTTGTCGATCTGAGTACATCCTAAACAGCTTGTAGGTGAACTGGAAGCTGTGGACATGAAAGCCCTGGAAATCCTCGTTCTGCCTTTTAAACTGCGTCTAGGCTGGGGTAGAAAATGTTTCTCAGCTGGCAAGGGCTGCTGCTCTATATTTTAATCCACAATGACTGTGATAGTCTCTCATTTTATCTTTGCTAGTGAACTAGATGATGTTTGTGTTATCGTCTGGGCCTTGGTTTAATGCACATGCTAAGCTCCACATCTTATCAGCGTCCTCTGGCAGGGGGAAGGTTCATGTGTACATTTTAAGTTGATGCCTTTCTGATATCACCAGCTGTCTCCCGTTTCTTGCATCAGAATAAGAAGATAGATGAATTATTTAACTGAAAATGTCTGTGGATCACTTACTTGCCTGAGATTACTGATGTCACGACCCCTCAGGGAGGGAAAGCTGAATAGTAGTGGCTGATAAATGGGAAGTGTTTGTCTCTCATTCTCCCCTGCCACTTTCTCCTTTCCCCCTGCTCCACTAATACATACTGACAGTTTTCTGAAACATTCATTGTTACCTTTGTTGACAAGAACATCTAGAGACACCAAGTAAGTTTTTGTATCTCTTGTGCCAGGTACACATTGAGAGCCCAAAGAGCTGAACAGGACAGACATAGGCACGATGGTCCCAGGAAAAACACAGCATTAGTATAGTTTTATAAATAAAACACTTGAATAGTGTGGACATTTTATAATGGGCTATCCTAGTTAAAGTAAGTATTGCTGCTGTCATTGATCATTTATGTATTAGTCTGATGGCAATTTGGGAAATGTGGTATATATAGTAAGCTAAAAATCACACATCAGAAGCCCTGGAGATATCAAAGAAAACAAAGGTTATATATGAGATTTTGTCATACAACTTTTGAAAGGCTATAATACAATTCATAGTTGTAGCTCCAAACTCCAGAAACACGAAGTACAGCTCCTGCCAAAAGGTGTGTCTTCTGCTCACAGTTAAGTGTTCTTCTTCAGTAATGGAGCTGATCTGAGGTTGCAAAGGGCAGGATTTCTGATCTGAATTTCCAAAGAGGGAGGGATAAGGTATTCTACTTGCGGTATTCTCTTAGCCAAACAAAAGAATCAAAATAATACCAGGTTTTCTTTTACTCATATTCTCCTTAGTTATGGTTATGTTTCTTTCTAGGCTTGGAAGGCTTTTAATTTGGGATGCTGGCAGATATCCTTAGGAAATTTCAGTGGTATCGAATGTATGCTTGAATGTCTGTCTTCTTCACTCTACTTGTGAGAGGTAGGGATGCTATCAAGGATGGAAGTATTTTCAAATATTCCAAGTCTGAGATGAAAAAGTTCTGATGCTGTTGTTCAGACTTTTTCTGGGCCAAACCCCTTTAAGCTGAAGAAAGGGATCCTATAGGAAGAGTTTTGTATTTTTCCTAACACTTCAGCACTTCCCCTTCCAGTACCACAGGCACCTAGAAATTCAGATTTGCCTTAAAAATGAAAAACGGGATGAAGAAGATAGCCTCACTTAGGAATTTCATTACAGCGTGGGTGCTGATTCCGAAGGGCTCCTGGTTTGTCAGACGTTTCCCCCTGGGTCCCTCTCTCATGGCTACTCAGAATCGCAGCGGGACGTCCACATCCCGCGCTTCTAACCGCATGCGTGTGAGAAGTGGAGAGCAAGTTACGGCCAAGCGAAGGAGTGTATTTCTATATGGATATCTTCATTTTCTTGACTATGCTTACACGTAATGCAGTGCTGTTGGCTCGTGTTTTTCTCTCCCCCCCCCGCCCCGAGGAGTTGCCTGCAGAGGGCACTGCAAACCTGCCGAGCGCTTGGGCGGCCCTGCTGCTGCGGGCAGGGGACAGCCAAACGCTTCAGCCAGAATTTGGCTGTCGCTTTGATTGCAAAGCACGTGGCTTTAGATGCAGCTTGTATGCACTTCGAACTGAAAGAATCCCTGTGGCAGCTGTCTTTTGTTAACAGGAGATTGTTGCACTTATAGAGCGAATGTGGAAAACATGTCGGCAGCAAAGGAACAGATCTAAGTCAGTGATGCAAAAAAGTCGTTTAACAGAACTCTTGGTTCTTCTTGCTTCTCTGCTAATTTGCAGCTGAACAGATGCTATACAAGCAAATATTTATACATAAAAAATACATAAAACCAGATTTCTAAGTAGTGATACACACAGTGTGATTAACTAACGTTACTGAGATGCGCTCCTTGTCTTCCCTAAGTAGTGTCCAGTGCAGACAGTAGGGTACTCGAGGTGTGGAGGGGAAGAGGAGAAATCTGAGTGCTGGGGCAGGTGGATATGATTATAACATTAGAAAAGTGCTGCTGCTTAGTGTTGCTTATAAAGCCTTGTAGGAAGCCTGCAGCAGAGATGCTGATCTTACAGAATGACGATTTTCAGGACACCACTTCTGTCAGAAGTGTTGCTGGGTTTTTTTGGCCTCTCCAGGTTAAAATGGCTGCAGAAGAACACAGCAACCATGAGGCATGATGTTGCCTGCTGCTCCGCTGCTCACCATGTTCCTTGGCACTTGCATGGTAGATATCCTTTCTGGCTTCACGACCCCTTGGTGTTGCTCTCCTCCGCTTGGCTGAGATGAGCTGGGAGGATTGCCAGTCACTGGCTTCTTTACTGGAATTGTCCCACTCTGCGTACTGGAGTATGCCCTGCCAGCTGCCCGTGCCTGCTGGTGGAAGAACGGGCATGATGTGCCTCCCCCTCTGAGTGAGTGGCTTTGCCACGCTGAGACTGCATTAGCTGGAGATGCAGCACTGCGCTTGTGCAGGTGTATGCCTGCCAGTGTGCAGGGGCCCCTGTGCACACTGGGCTGACTGGGCAGATACGGGGAGGCTGAGCTTGCAAGAGAGCTCTGAGGAACTCCAATGCCAGGAGCTAAAAGCTATTTTAGACATAAATGGCTCAACTGTGCTGGATTGGGAATGGGCAATTTGCTCCAGGCTGTCTTGTTACTGGGGGGGACATAAACAGAGAGGCTTCCAGCTTGTGCAGAGCACTGCTCTTGCCACTGGCTCCAAAACAAAACCAACCTGGGGCAGATCAGCTGAAGCAGTAGGCAGGAGAGCGCATTGCAGCCAGCCAAGGCAAGAAGTGGAGAAGCAACCAAGAGGCCTCGGATGGCATGGTCACTGGGATGGTTATGTGAAGCTTTCTCATAAACTGGAATTTGAGTCCTGTGGAAAATGAATGCTTCAGTAGTTGGTTTTGGTCTAATGGCTCAACAAAGAGTGAAGATACTGAAACTTCTCATGAATTTATCAGATGTTCCAAACTGTGTTCATTCTAGAAGTCAAAGCATTTTATTTCAGCTTGATTTGACCACATCCGCTGGATCAATCATAGTGCCTTAGGCTTCCCTTCTAGTTTGTGGCTGGATTGATCCCCATGGTATGCAGCAGCTGGGGAGTATATCCCATGGCGTCTTCTCAGGTTAAAACCAATCAGAGAACACAGGAACAAAGAAACGAAGAACATGAGATATCGCTTCTCTGAGACAGTGTGGTAGCTGAGGCAGAGAGAGATTAATGAAAAATTGACCTAAAAAGAAGTATTTTCATATGGGTCAGCTGAAGTGTTTCAGTTGGTTCAATAAGACCTGGAACACAATCTTTCATTTTGGTTTTATGATTAGAATAAAATAAAAATGACTGCCTTTTCCTGCAGAAGGCATTGGCAGAAAATCCCCAGCCACTCTGCTGGTAGCACAGAAGATAAATTTCTTTCTCTGAGCTGGTAGCAAGTTTCTGTACCCAACTCTTGGTCTTCTAGATAAGGTCCCTTTTTTGCCTTCGTAGTTACGTTTGGCCTTCTTGGTGAAACCAATGGCTTGGGTTTTGGGGGAGGCAAATACAGTGGGGTCTTGAGAAGTTTTAGTAATACAGAGTAGCCTCCCCTGCCATCTGGACTCCATTCTTTTTTTCAGCTGAAAATACATGTTTTCCACCACATCTGCAGTAACGCTGCTTTTTGCATTCTGGTCCAGTTTGGTTGCCTCTAGCCTCGGGATCGTTCTTTGAATTAGGGTTCCCATCTGTTGTTACCCTGAGCAGGACAGAAATAGAAAATCCTGCGGGCGAATGGAGCAATGCTTTGCAGGACCACACTGAGCTCTACATCCAATTTAATGCTCAGTTTAAATTCTGTTGAATATGCACCTTAGATGTTTGTTTTTCGGGGGCAACATGCCAAGTAAATGGAAATTTATATTTGAAAATTTTTGGTTTCCTTAAAACCAAAACATGCTACTAATAACTAGGGCGATGGGTGGGAAGCAGGTTTGCTGAGGCAGGGACGGCTCAGAGCACGTAGTTGCCCATGCTTGTCAGTGCATCTTTTTCTTCTGGTGTTTGATAATTTGTTCTCGTATTTACAAAACTGGAACCCCAAGAAGGCTGTGTTTGAGGGCAGAACAGTGTCCAGCCAGGCGCTGAGCTATCCTGTCTTATAAAGCCCATCTGCAACCATTTGGCCTCTGGCCAGTTTCAAAGCTTCTTTGAATAAATGTATGTGTATGACCTACTGTGTAAACAGTTCCTGGGTACAGTAAGTATAAATGGCATAGCTGAGTGCCTATTTGATGAGACGTTCTATGAAGACATGTCACTTGTAAAACAATAATACATGCATTAGCTGAAACATGTGACTTGGAGCTTAGGCAGAGGAAACTCCTTAATATTCAGAATCCAAATCTTGACCTGAATGTTATAGCCTTTTTGCTAACAGAAGAAGAGAGTCTTCACGTGGCTACTGTCCACATCTTATTTTCACTGTGCCCCAGTGGAGTGTTCACACCATCCACCACTGTGCAGTTGAGTCCATTGCTAAATGGGTGTGGACTGGGAAAGGCAGCTGGCCACATTGGGACACCAAAGGGCTCATGCATGAGGAGCAAGGGCTTTATCTTCGTTTTTGTCTGCCCAAGCTTGTCTCCAATTAAGAAGTCCTATGACTTCTTGATTAGAAGTCCGATTACTTCTAGTCCTACCACTAAGTAGTACCATATGCTTTGAAGATCCTGATTTTCAAAATGAATACGGATAAAAGGTGGATCTGGATAGTGAAGTCCGAATATAATTCTTGATCTAAGTCCTCCACATTTGCAGGCGTTCAAACCCTGAGGTTTGGTATATGGTATTGTAAGAGACAAAAGCTAGCTGCAAAGTTCAGGTCAGGAACCTGACTGAATTTCAATGAGTTCCAGGGATTGTCCAAACAAACAGTGGTTACTGTATGTACTGCTGAATTCAAATCAAGTCATTCTTTAGGGAAAGAGAAAGCAACAGACAGCTTGTCACTCACTGCGTTTCTTTTGAATTGGAATAAAACTTTTCAAACTTTAAAAATAAAGCTGTGAAAAGCAGCTACATTTTATGTAGGCTTCACACCATGTGAAAATTCACAAGAAAGCGAAGGGCATAGATTTTTGTCACTGGAATCTGAATAAGATTCATTTTCATTTGACCTTGGCTCAGATCTGAATGTTAATTTTAGACGCAAAGTCCCCAGAGTCTACAAATTTGAATCTTCCATCATCCTTGGATACTACCAGTGTGGGGTAGACTGTATTGCACCAACAGTATGAAAAAGATGAAATGAACTTATTTTGCTGGTTTCATTACTGTTCATTGTGAACTCAGGTTTCATAAAGTGCTAGTATCTCTAGCAGAAGCATGACGTGCAGATGGTAAGAGTGACTATTTATTGTGTTCTCCTTCTTGGGTTCCCATCCATCCTCGAGAATGTGAGGAAAACCTGTTCACCCACATCCTATTTCACCCCGCAGCATGAAATGCTGACCTCAGTATTTCCAAGCTTGTGTCCAGATTGCAGGAGGAGGAAGGATGATAGTGGAGAATGTGCATGTTTAACATACTTGATGTACAGGTGCAACCATGCAAACTTGATCACATCTGTTTGCTAACATTTGATTTTGTTTTTCGCTGTAGCTCAGAGGTAGACGCTGTGGCTGGAACTCTGTCATTTTAAGACCAAGAAGGTTTGTAGGTATGCAGACCAAGGAAGGGAGAACCACATCTCATTTTTTGGGTGTAAAAAGTCCCTTTTTGCAATGCAGAGGGACAATTTTCATTCCCTTTATGTACAGCATGATGTAGTGTGGCTCTTGTCCTCTTCCACTACACATGGTGTGAGTGGTGCCTGCAGGAAGGATGACAGAGGTGTTGGGTAGCACTGTCACTTCTCTGCAATTCTGTATTATTACAGCATGGAAATGGCCCAGCTCTCTTGGCGTGGCAAGAGAGGCAAGAGATCTGCAAAGGTCAGAGCACGTTGTATCGGAAAGAGGCATCCTCCCTCCTGCGCAGGCTGATAGAAATCCCAGCGAGGATTTTAAGCAAGGGTTTATTTGAAAACAGATGAAAGCAAGCAAATTAATCAGCTAGCAAAAGGAAAATGATGTTCTGGGAGACTTAAGCAGTCTGAATCATGAGCCAGACCTGCAGCCAGAGGCGGTGGCAGGCTTGCCAGCATGAATACATGAGAAAAATGTGGAGCAGGACGCTCTTGTAGGTGAACAAGACACTGCAGCAGCCTGCTGCTCAGGGCTTGTGTTTGCAGTCAGTAGTGGGAGGGAGGCAAGATGGAAGTGCTGCAGCTGATGTTCTGCAAGTCCTTCCTCGACAGTTACCATCCATCTGAGAGAAGAAACACAAAAAAGAAAGCCCTTTTCTTATTGCTAGTGTTCCTCCACACCAGACCATTCCATTTATGGCACTTTCAGAAAGAAATCAAAAATGTACCAGTTTGGTGCTGCTGAGTGCCTCCAGTTTAGCGTTGTGCTTTAGAGTATATGGTCACCCTAAAGGAGCTGCAGTGCTGTGCTCTGTGTCAGGGACATCACTGTGTCTCTAGCAGGGTCAGTGCTATCTGGCTGGGAAGACATTTAGTTTACCACTGAGTTGTAACATTCAGGCTACTCTTCCCTTCTGCTTACTTTTTTGTACTGGCAGTTTATGAGGGACAGTAAGTGCAGCCAAGAGCAGGTAAATCGACCTGTTCACGTGGGAGGGAATACTATAATATTCTGCCTTTTCTGAGAGAAATAAACAAATCTCTCATCTCGCAATGTTGCTGCTGAGAGGAGACTCTGTGCTGGAGTCTCTATGTCTTGGAAGTGGGTAAATGGGAATAATACATAGGAGATATGTCAAAGAAGGCTTAGAAATATAAGTAGGTATTAATTTCTCTGCTTTGGCTAACTCAGACATGTTTAACAGCTCCTCCCATCAGATGGGAGAAACAAAGGAAAGGTAAGAATGTGTATTTGCATTTTCTAATGAATTTGCTTAGACTTCATTTATTCCTGTTCTGAGTTTACTTTTTGTTAGTAGCCTCCTGCTAGGAAACTCTGCTGGAAAGATGCATTTGAACTTAATGTAGCAGTTGATCCACAAGAGATGAATTTTAAACTTGGAATCCTGTCATCTTGCTGTGGAAGCCTAATGCCAAGAGTCACACAGAACTATTTAAACATTAAAATAACCCATCCCATATGACTTGGAGTTATCATTCCTAAAACTGAGCTGCAGTAAATAATTCTTTACCAAGGGTTTTTTTAACACAAACAATTTTCAATAACAAATGCCTTTGATAACATTTCCAACAGTTTGTTATCAGGAAACATGCAAGCAGAGAGGAAGAGATTTACTGATTAAACAAGATGTTTCATATTTTTCACCCACTGCAGCTTGCATCCATCTGCAGTCCTCAGGCTGGAGGCTGAGATCAGTTGGCAGCGAGGGCCAGATGGGGAGCTCCCTGCTGATCCCTTACTTAGTGTCACTGGCCGCTACAGGATCGTTGGTGGGAGCCACTGCTCTGCAGTGCCACAGAGTCATGTCTTGTCCCTGAAGAAACCTGTTGTTTTCCTTTACAAAGTCAAGTGGCTTGGCTTTGCACGGGAACCCATTTCCTGCTGGTTGTCCCCAGCACCCTTTCTTCCAGTGAGGGGTTAACCATGCCCTTGAAGGAACAGCAAATTGCAGTTCAAGAGTTTGGAAGCAGCCACTGGGCAGACAGCTGCTTCCCTTAAAAGGTTACCAGTGTGTATGGCTCACTAACACACCGTCCTCCTGAGGACACCCTGAGAGAACGTGCTCGCCCAAGACTTTATTGGAGATCATTCTTCTCTACCCATCTAT
>Ga0181612_145712_pt1 | contig 19210 bp, 7 predicted proteins | sample HoacroProtozoa21_FD_119630 | JGI IMG/M metagenome (GOLD analysis project Ga0181612, IMG submission 119630) | Hoatzin crop microbial communities from Cojedes, Venezuel. Combined Assembly of Gp0051906, Gp0051904, Gp0051908 | reverse complement strand
TTGTTATTGTTAAGTTGTCTTTTTTGTGTGATGGTTTGTTTATTTAAGTGTAGTTTTTTTTTTATATAGTTTTTTTTTTTTTTTTTTTTTTGCTTCTTTTTTTTTTTTTTAACTCCAGTAATTTGTGAAGCAGCTGCATTGGTCATGAGCTACTTGCATTTTATTATACCTACAATGATTTTTAAACAGAAAGAATCTGCTCATGGGAACACTAATCCTTCCATTATAGAAATAATTAAGCTCTTTTATTTGCAAGATGAAAATCTTTAGGGAACATAGGAAAACTAGCAAAGAGCAATTTTTTTTTTTAAAGAGGAAAAATGATGATATAAACAGACCTGCTAGTGTCTATTAAACGGTGGCATATGGAAAGGCATACAAACACTTACATAAATCTCTCTCAGCATTTTTTCTATTTGGCTCTCAAAAAAAGGATATTCTACAGAACTTTATTTACAAAAATATGATGGCAATTTCTCACAAGATCGTTTCTAAATCTTTTCAATATCAATATGCTTCCATTCTTTTACGATAAATGTTAATCTGAATATTGTTATTCTATCTTTCAATTCTATATCTATAGACTGTACGTGTTTGCAAAACACACTCTTTCTCAGTTAAACAAAGCTATTTGTATTAGATTTTTATTTACTTTCTTTAGTTTTTGTTGTAATGGTGCATTTTATATGTAGCAACTTCTGTTCCTAACTCTTCTGTATTATTTGGTTCAATATACTGTACTGTATTTACACATGTAAGATCTAGCACATTACCACTCAAATATATTTGAAAACTTGCTGACATAAAAGTGCTGTTCAATCAGTAGATTTTGGCTCATAAGAAATAGAGGAATATGGGAATATTCCTTGACTGGTCATGCCTAGTGAGGATGCCATAGGGGGAAGGGAATGGCTCAGGTTGCTGAGTTGTGAGGGAGGAATGTTTAGAGAACAGAAACCAGAAAACCATAAGAAAGCACACTTTGTTTTTCAATTCTGCTCACTAGACAAGTTGCTTAATATGTGTCTGGTTTTGAGGCAGGTGGCAGTGTGCTGTTCATACGTTACATGTGATGGAGCCCGGCTTTCCTGGAGATGGCTGAACAGCTGCCTGCCGACGGGAAGCAGTGAATGAATTCCTTATTTTGCTTTGCTTGCGCATGTAGCTTTTGCTTTACCTGTTAAGCTGTCTGTATCTCAACGCATGAGTTTTCTCACTTTTACCCTTCTGATTCTCTTCCCCATACTACTCTGGGGGAGCGAGCGAGCGGCTGTCTGTGCTAAGCTGACTACTGGGGTTAAACCATGACAGGCAGGAAGGGAAATAAAGGAAGGGCTGGTCTCTTACAGTAGAATTATCTCAATGGAGAGAAAAAATGAAGCAAGTCTACCTATGACAAAAAGGGAAGAAGAGAAGATGTCAATGATTAATATCACCATGACAAAAGCCTTTGACAAGATCCCTCACTAAAGCATGCTAAAAAAAATGAAGCTGCTTGGGGATCTAGGTCAGTTTTTACAGTAGACAAGGGTTGTTCAGAGGGATTTGTGTTGGATCCAATATTCAGAAATGAAGTGGAAATAAAACTTCACTAAGTTGCAAAGTTTTACGTTGTTTCTGATCTATTAATGTTAATAAAAATGACATTTTCTTGCAAGTTTGAGAAAGTGGCAATAAAATGGCAGGTTAAAGATGATACTGATAGACATAAAAACAACGCACAGTGAGAAAAAATTCTCAATTTGCATCTACAGCATTGGATTCTGACCAGGCAGTTACCACTTAGAAATATGTTGCTGGAATTATGACAGACAATTCTACGAAAGCATCAGCTTAGTTCACAAAGCAATTGAATGTCAATTATTATCGGGAAATGAATAGAGAACAAAACTGAAAAAATCGTTGTTTCTGCGTATAAATCCATTACATGTTTTTTGAATCTTTTGTGCATTACAGGTCATTCATGTAGTAAAGGTAAAATAGTATAACAGTAAAAAAGTAGCAGTAGCATAGAAGAGTAAAAACATGTGGAATGATTTCCATACAGCTAAACAGACTAAGGGTTTTTTTGGTGAGCAAAAAGACCACTAGGTTTTTATAAAGGCCTGTAATAGTCATGAGTGTCATGGAGATGGTGAATAGAGAGTTATATTTCACCATCTTTCAGAATACAAGAACTGGAGGGCATCAAACAAAACTAGCAACTGCCGGGTTCAAAACAAGCAAAAAGAGGAAATTCTTAATATAGCACATGGCTTTTAATATAACACACAGCTTGACAATGAAACTCATTGCTTCTAGATTCGGTGAATGCTACGACAATGAGAACTATGCTACTGATTAGAAGAGCATGTCAAACGAAAAAAAACTACCAGCACTGTGAAATAGAGACATGCCTTTGATGAAGATTGCTAGAAGATGGTAGAGTACCGCAGTATACTACATTACTAATAAACATATTTCTTTGCATACTTTCTACTGACCACTGTTTGATGGCTAAATAGACCTTTGTTCTCAGCTAGATACTGGGTTAGATAGCCCTTGTTCTTTTATTTCTGTTGTTTCTTTTCCTGCAAAGGATGGAGAGAGAATTTGCATCCTTTATTTTTTGATTTTTTTTTAATAGAAAGTGATGTAATAAAATTATTGTAATTAAATATTAATATTATATAGGAGAGTTTTTTTCCTTGTTATGTGTACACTTCACCAGTGAAGTATTTCAAACTGTAAAACACTTAAAAAGCAAAAAGGAAAAAAAAAATTATTCAGTAAACAAGTACAACAGCACTGGAAACTTTATGACAGTATTTTCTGGCAGCAGAGCTGATATTTTTTTCATGTCCTGGTTAAAAACTAGAGAGGAGCTAAGATTAATTGAAATAATATAATCTTTTAAAAAAGCTCTACTTAATTTTAGGTTTACCTTTTTTCTGAATTAGGAAAATGGCAGAGTTCCAGATGTGAGGTTGCTGATCATAGCAGTTAACATGCAATTCTGCTGTTACTCTCTTCAGAGTTTGTTTGTATTCTAACCTACAGAGCATCTAACAACTCATTTAACACATGCCTATTAAATATAATTATTTTCTCTCTATATAAGTCAGACTGCTATTCAAATGTTGATTGGATTGTTGGAAATCAAGTTAAACTTCAGCTTCCAGCTGAGTTATGAACCAGGAAAAAATAGGATGTGATGCTACAAATACTGACCTAAGAACTTTTAATCCTTCCAAAGGAAGGATTCACCAGTTCTGCTAAGTGTATATAATCTGCTACATTCTGCTTTTGCAGTTCCATTTATAATCTGTTTACAGGCTGAAAAGATAAAAAGGATGAGAAAAAGTATATCTGGAACCACATTTTCAGAGTATCATTTAGACACATTAAAAGAGCTATAGGTGATTATAATAGACCAGTTTGAGAAAGTTACCATCTTGTCAGGTACACTAAGTTATTGCTTCTATACTCCTTTTGACATTTTATAAGTCAGAGTTCCACAGAATATCCAGCTAGAAAAAATAAAAGGTTATTACCTCATGGGACAAGTTAGTCCTTTGGTGACCCATTGCAGAGGATCAAGACCTCCAGTCAGCCTTAGGGATATGGGAATCTCAGTCCCTCCCACAGTGCGCGCAGAGCATGGATAAATTACTTCTAATAAAGACTAAAAGCCTAGTAGAAACCTGAAGGTCACCACACACAAGAGAGTAGGGCCAGGAGTACTAAGATTCGGAAGTTACAGGTCCACTATCCTGTCTAAGACAGATATGCCTTCACCTGCGTAACAAGAGCTGGTGTGGCTTTTGAGGATTCCCTCTCCTTAGAGGTGTTTTTGTGTGTTTTGTTTTGGTTTGTGTTTTTTGTTGTTGTTTTTTTTGTTGGTTTTTTTTCATGAGCACCATCATATGGATGCTGAGCATCCTCATGAGCGTATGGATGATCTACAGAAAACCTGAAGTATCTAAACCAAATCTGTAGCATGAAACTTTAGAGGCGATTTGTCTTATAGCAGACAACTATTTGTGATACTTGTCACTTTGGGGAGAAGAGTTTTCTACAGTAAGTGATAAGCAATCAAGCGAGATCAGTATTTTGGTTGAGGTGTGACTTGCAGCAAGCTTTTCTGTACTTTAACTGGCTTCCAAGACACAAAGATGATTGCATCAGACTTAAAATGCAGATGAGACTTTCAAAGCGATAGCCGTAGAAATGATAGCAGCTACTCCGTTGATTTCCATCATAAGCTATACACTGCCTTGACTGTTACACCGAGTACTTCCTCAACCCTGACATAACTCAAGAGTAAGAGATTAAAAAATCCTAGGATTCTTTGTATTCCTTTAAAATTCAGTGATAGCCCTGTAGACATCCTGTGCAGTTCTTGAGAAGGATGCACTGAGGAAATGACTGAATTCTCATACAGTCAGTGTATGAGACAGGCTTTTACAAAACATCATTATCTTAACAGCCAGAATATTTAAACAGTTCATGGCAAACCAATGCAATTTGTGCTGCTGCTTTCAGTGTTATTGTATGTCAAACTGTGAAAGCAGCAACCAGTGATACCTGCAATGCCCTGGAGCATATGTGCCCGAACGTGAAGTTTCTAAGGTACCACAAGAAGAAACTGCTATGTTTAATCTAATTAAAATAATTTCTAATAAACAGTAAATTGGAAGCAACTGAGATAAAAAATCTAGTGTAAAACCATTAGTTGTAGGTAAAATTCAATATCGAACAGGGGTTTGGCAATGTTAAGTTAGCTGGAATAGCCTTTTTCTTGGAGTACCCCACTGCTATTGGGTACTCAGCTAGTTACATACCTAACAGGGAAGACGACACCTCTTCCAAATCCTTATGGACAGTATGTACTTCAAAACCCTGTAGTTTTGCATTCTTCTGAAAAGACAATATTCATTTCTCTGTAGCTATTTTTTTTTTTTTGGTGGAGTGCAAATTCGCAAATAAAAGCTGAATGCATCCTTCCTTCCCCACATCTAAAGAATGATGGATTTGAGTGAGGGGTTCAGCTGTTGAATTTGTAGTGTCTATACGTGCTACTCAGATGTACTAATGTCTGGCTTGTTAAATTAATTGCTAAAAACAGTCAAAATTTCATAGGACCAAAATCTATTTTTAAAAAGCCTATTTAAAAAAAAAAAAGTGTAAAGCTGAATATAATGTCTGAACATTTACCTTTCCTTTGTTCAGTCTCTGAAGCTGCACTCGAAATGCAGCGAACAGTCATCTTGTATTCCTGCTGCTGAGGTCAGACAGCTTCTCCATGAAATTCAACATGGTTCAAAAGCAATTAGTAAGAGTGGCATATTATTTTTGTAATCACTAAAACAAACTACAACTGACTGTCAGATACGAAAGAGGATAGTAATTTGTAGACATAAATATATACAGTGGCTAAAAAGGAGATAAAATACAAGAATTGAATTTGGTATCTAGACTTTCTGAAATCACAGGCTCAAAAAGCAGATACAATCCACCCACCCTTTTATCTGCCTGAGCTTGATAGACTAAGTTTAATATTGTGCAGTTTACTGTGATGCAAAATCACACGAAGCAGCTTTAAAAAAGCCCCACAGGTATGCCACATATGTATCACAAGATCCTATTTGTTGTTGTACCCATTTGGTATTGAATATTTTACCATAATTTTCTCTGCATTTCAAGGAGTACTGCATGTTGTACCTGTTGGCAGTGTTGTGATGCTTGTCTTTTTCTTTAATTTCCAGTGCGTGTGGCATGAACAAGTTGCTGCCATCCTTGCCATCCCATGTCATTCTTCTCATACAGCCAACAAGAAGTTCCATATACCCTTGACATATTCTTAAAAAGGCATTTCTCTCAGTAAACATCCTTTCAATCTCCCATCTTAATCTCCAACAGCGTGCTATTTGATCTATTCTTCATATCCGTCTCAAATAATTTTTGGTAATTTGATCAAGGATGCTACTTAATTTGAAAATAATTTCATTCAAATAGTATAGCAGAAAAAAAAAATCACTGTTAAAGTAGTTGAGTCCAAATGCTCTCATAAAATCAGATGCACGTGCACACAATAAGCAAAATATTAGAAAAGTCTGCACTACTATGATTTTCTATGTGAGGGTCATTAAGTTTGTCACATGAATGAATCTGCAAGTTTTTCTCCTCTTAAAGGAAATCTGAGTTCTAAAGGTTTCATAGGTATCTGCTGTTTTTAAACACATGCTCACGTTTTCTGTCTGTTAGATAGCATTGCGTAAAGAAAAAGTAACTAATATCTAACCAGAGAAAGAGGTGAAGTTTTTGAGCTGGACATAATATTGTGACAAGCATGTATTTCACACTATTATGCACCCTTCGTGGTGAGCATTCATGAAATATTAGTCAACAGAAATTAAATATATTTTCATTGTATGATGAAATGAAGTAAGATCTTTGTCAGATAAACAGGTCATCACTGTGTCTATTCTGCCTGGAGTGTTTTTCAGGGAAAAGTCTAAATACAAGATTTGGAAATGTGTCATAATTACGGGAGGAAGAGGTAAATAGAACGAAGCTCAAGTAGACCTTGTATGCCTGTTAAATGACTGCTGTTTGTTTCTTTGTGTTACTGGTTAAGTAGCATCAGCTAAATGTGAAATTAAGAATTTTGGGCATAGAAATTAAAATTATGAATGAAATGTGTACACACAAATCAGTGCTTTTTATTGTGCTGCCTGCAGGAGTGTAGACATGAGCATGAAGGAGAAAGGTGAGTTGATTTGGAATTCCCTATCACTATGCAAAAAACCTAATTTGTTCCTGCACAACTGTTGCCCAGCTGGAATTTTGCTAACTTCATGACTTCGTAGGAAACCAAGAACTCAGTCATGAACCAGAATCAGATGAGCCATTATACTTCTGCACTGAGAATCAGCACTCTCAACTAAGTAGTCTCACCACACCCATGTAAATAAAAGACATGACAAATCTTGGATTTGAGGGAAAGAGTAGGCATAAAGCATTCTGTTTTAAGTGAATCAACTTTGGGGGTTTTTGTTGCTGTTGTTAAAAAGGAAACAATAACTGTTACATTGTTGCCGATATACTGCTGGTAATGGGGGAATTTGCCTTGCTAAATAAACTTTGAGAAGTACCCCTGCCATTAGATTTATTTATTTTGGGGCTTTGTTATTGTTTTCTGTATGGCGCAGTGTAATGTTTGTTGTCAGTTAAGCAGCTTCCCTCACCAGAAGTTCGCAGCCAGCAAAGCAGTGAAGTGTCTGCGTGCAGCTCTAAGGCAGGCAGCTAAGCCCCAGACCATAGACATGCACGTTCCCCAGTTGTGTGGTATTCGGCAGGTCTATGCAATGCCAATGCCGATGCTTCCATGCGCTGTGGACCAGCTGTTAGAAGTCTCTGTGTCTCCCTAGTGACCCAGGTAGCTTTGGCACTTCAGTAGGTCTCTGAATCCCTGCGTTGACATCAAGGACCCAGTTTTTAAACACTGTGCTCCCCCAAGTTAGAGATGCCACAACAGTCTCTCCAGTACTGGGCTTTGTCATCATTTATGACATAAGATTTCTTAAGGATTGTGAAAATCTGTGACATCCTTAGAATTCACGAGAGAAAATGAGTGTAGAGTCCAACCCTTCCCATGTGCAGGGTCTAGATGGAAAGAAGACGACAGAACTTTTGATATAAAGAGCACACTGAGCATTACTGTGGGCACTGTGGACTTTGTTATTCTCTGTATTTAATGTGGTTCCAATTAAGAAAATGTCCCTGCCTAAAGAGGCTAAATACACTGGCTCCCATACCGAATCCATCTAGCACAGTGAAGTCAACAATGTACGCTCCGTGAGTGTTGATACTGAAAACACCCATACCAAACAAGAACAGAGTAGTAAAGCGCTTGTCTATGTACTCAGATCTCAGTACAGGCTTTCATGCAACAAAGAGATCCAGAACTAAGTATCTGCCCTGGGACTGTTGTTTTTGTTGTTATCATTTTACATGTTAGTTTGTTGGGGTTTTTTTTCACTTCTACGTCTCCTGTGCTTTTATGTGATAGATAATTACTTAAAAGCACCTTATATTCTTAATACTAAAAAAATAAGCAGCATAAAATTATACCATTGCCTCAGGTTTTTGGTTCTCTTATAATTCTTTTAAATTGCCCCTGTGTTTTCTCACTTCTCAGAATTTATGGACTTGGCCTTACTGACTAGCTTTAAAGAATTCAGTACTTTATACATTAATGTGCCTACATAAAAGACATATGAGAGAAAATGATCTGCCAAAAATCAATATACATTTCATATATTAAATATCTAGAAAGATATTGAAAGTGGTATCGAATGGGGAAGTTACTTAAAAATGAAAAAACTTCTATAATAGCCAAGTACTACATGAGCAAAGAGAAACTTAAACCTACATTAAGGCTCACAGAAGAAAGAGAATGGGAGAGAAGTTTGGACTGTACTTGGTCAAATTATATGTGTTGGATAAAAAAAACAAAACCCTTTTATGACAACTTTGAGAACAGAAAATATCAACAATACTAAAATACAGTAAAATATTACTAACTGTCCCCAAATTTTTTCTGAAAATGTTATCCCTGAAACTCAGATCCTGCTGTAATACCTAAGTATTTAATTAGAATTGTACTCTTAGCATGGAATAAGGTACTATATTGTCAGTTGGACCTTTTAATAGGTAAAATGGGAGCATAAAATTGTTTAGACTTTTAAATGAATTGTACAAACAATGACAGAAATTAATTAGAATTTTCATTAGAAGAGGGTTGAGTAATATGAAGAGTAGCCCCAACTAACCTAAAGCCACCCAGTGTAAAACACTGTCTTTCGTACTCCAGAAAGTTTTTATTATGTTCGTTGCTTATAAATGTCAGATTAGCATGCATATCCTAACATTTAGATGAGCAACACAATTTATCTTTTAACTTTTGTGCCCTGAAAACTCCCAAGATAATCTTTTTAAATTAATTGCAAGAATGAGAAGTTATTACAGGAAACACAGAGAAGACAGTATTTCCACACTACTTTGTGAGAGAAAGGTATTTCACAGTTTTAATCCATTGGTAAAATATTTAACAAGAATTAAGCTGCAGATTCCTACTACAACGGTCTTCTAAAGAAAACCAGAAATGAGTGGAGTCCCTCTGTAAGACAGCTACTGTGAGAATTTGTGGAATCTGTCTGTGTAACCTTAACATTTTTTAATCTTGCCATGAAAAGATCTAAAGTAATATCAGTGTTACTGATATGGTATCATTTTAAGGATTATACTTTGCTATCATAGGCTTGTCTGAAAATTCTGGAAGTGCTTCTAGGTAAATATCTGTGTTGGAGTTACAATAGAAGTTCAGCCCAACTATTGAGTTTTTAAATGGTTGAGAGGCATGCTTACAAAAATGCCTCTCCAACTGCATTGCCTGCTCAGTAACTTGTGAACTTCAGTTATTATTTGAGACTGAGAAATATTGTAGGCTACTTGGACAAATTAATAATTTGATAAATAAAGAAGACCCTCTAAACCTTGGTCAACATGATTAGTAAGAAAAATGTTAGCAAATTAGAGCACAGGATTTTTTCCCCTCTGGAAATTGGAAATTCAAATCTTTTTCTGGAAAAAATTATGCATATTGATTGATGATAATGCTTTTTCAACATAATTTTGGCAAACTCTTTTAAATAGCAATTAAATACTAAAAATCAGATATAAAAGCAGGTTCAAAATATGATTTAAATTGTTTTTAATGGGAATTGCTAAGCTATTCAATTTCTGAGTCTGAATAAAATGTTGGTTTGTAATTGCAATCTCATTTGCTCTTTGCTTATATGAATAATTGACTGAAATATGTTTTAAATGTATCGAGCTGCCTTTTTATCAAAGTACGTGGAAAGTCATTACATTTATTCTCCGATATAATTCAGAATAGGAGGCTGAATTTTCAAAAATGATAGGTTTGATTCTTATTTTCTTTTTCCCCTCAAGCTGATTTTAATCAGTTTTAATCTCTTTCATCTATAGTATAACTGAGAAGTTATAAATAATATTGTTTTAAGAAGGAATTCAGCCTCTCAGTCATTTTTAATAAGAAAATTTATCTTCTGTAGAAATAGCAAATATTTTAATTCTTGTCAAGAAAGTGACTTGGAGTGAAAAAAAAGCCAGGTAACTAAAAGCCTCAGTTTCAACAAAATTACTATGTTTGACACACCCTCAAAATCAGAAGAAGTTAATGCTATGATTATGGCTTTGATTAAAATAACATAATTAAACATACAGTTGACTGCAATGTAGGAATAACACAAAGTTTTTAACGTAGCATTCCAGAGAACCAGAGAGATGCAAAGACTATAAAATAATACTCATATTTATTCTAAAAATCTTTGGCATTGAGAAAGGGCCACTTTTCTGTTTGCACCCGTTGACTGGAAGATTGGTTGATTTTGTATGACAGTATAAAGTTAAGGAGCTGAGGATGTGAAAATGTAACATTCACAAAATTTTAATTTGATAAACTCCTTAGTTTATCTTTCTATGGCAGAATGATAAGAAAAAATTAACATAGTCCACTAGAGTGCAGGTCAATGAATTCATTCTGGCAATGGGAAAATGAAACAGATTTTGTTCATAAAGTATATGCCTTCCCCAAGGCAAGTGGTAACAATAATAATAAATTCTTTGATCTGAGAATTTAATCAGAAAAAGAAGGTTGCATTTATCTGAAGAGTACATAGGGAAAGAAAAAGCATGAAAACTTTAATATTCATAGCAAATGAACAGGAGGGCATCGTGGCCAGACGAATAATATGCAAGAATAACTTGGATTTAAGATGAAGAACTTCCAGAAAGAAAGTTAATATTTGTATTAATATTGGAACAGTAAATTCTATTTCAGGGATTCTGAAGTAGCAATGAATTTAAAGTTAACACTAATAAAAGCAATAGGCAAGAAAGAGGAAAAATAGAACTACAAACAGAAGTATTAAAAACTTTTTAGCCACACAGTTCAAATTGACAGACATTAGGTCACAGAGAGAAAGGAAAAGTCTATCCAATGAAAACATGTTTGCAGAATTATGGGAATTCAGATTATTGTGACTTTCCAAACAAAAAACCTGTATAGCTATTCCCAGCAGGAATACTTTCATGTCCTTCTATAGGAAGCTGTGTTTGTAAATGCTGATTTTGCACAACTGGTTTGAACTGATCTTGTTAAAATCTCCGAGTTCTTAAAAGAAAAAATTATACTGAACAATTATTTTATTATTCAAAAATCCATTTATTAATATGCATTTAAAATATTACTACTGATATGGTCAACAGTCTGGATGTTTCCTGACACATAATGTTTATCAGTGCACTCTATATGGTACTTGGTGCCTAGAATACTGAGTACCACGCTATCAAACACAACAGTTGCCCCTTCTAAAGTTGCGTGTGGACTGACTTAGCTGCCCTATGTAGCTCACAGAGTATCACCTCAAAGCACTAGTGGACTAGCTTATCCACAGTGACAGTTCTGAGGATATGACAAAGGGGAAGATGAAAATTAAGCTTTCTAAAGTTTGCCTAATGTATGCAGCTGATCAATAATTTGTCTTGAAACTTTTTATATAGTAGGCAAGTTTGAGGTCAGGTACAGGCTCAGATACAATGCTGCTGTGATATCTGTTCTATGCCGTATGTACGCGTAGCTTCGCTATACAAGAAATGGAGGTTTGTCCTAGATAGTTTCATTTGTATAGTTCCCAACATGCAGCAGTAAATTGTTCAATTGAAGCTTATTACATCTTATTATTTATAAATAAGAAGGCATCAGAGCTTAAAAAAGATAAAAAAGAGAGAAATTATTGTTATTTAGTGTAGGTTGTTTCCTATGTTGCAACATTACCAGAATTATAACAATTTTGTGTTTAACAACTGAAAAAAGCTGGTGACTGACACCTTAAAAGCTTGGAGAATGTTCATTCCTTTGTAGAAAATGGATTCATTTGTATGATCTGTAAGTTAAAATAATTATTTCTCTAACAATGCTCTTATAATATCATCCTGCAACACCCGTCACTGCTAAATCAGTATCATGCTTATATATTTTTTTTAAAGGCTTACGGTAATTCAATAAATTCAACCATAATATTAATGTAATTTATCAAGTGATTCAATTATATCCTAAAAATTGGTTGTAAATAAAATATATTTCTTTCCTTGCACCAAAATACATTCTACAGACTCTTGTTTAGAACACTCCTATGCTAACCTGGTCTTGTCTCACAAATGGAGTTTGTTACCAAGTGTGCAACATCCCATACACACACAGAACCAAGATATCAGTTTATTCCTGGTTTTGCGCAAAATCGGGTGCTATGTGGATTTCCACAGAGCTAGCACACCTGGTTACAATCACATCACATATTTATAGTTAAAAATGTTAATTCCGCCTATTAGCCGTACCTTCCTAACTACGATTGGTTAGTTCTCTTCTCACTTCAGTTTAAAGATACAGTACCCCTAAACTTTACCATGCATGCTGAGTGAGTAAGGGTCTCTGCTTGGGCCAGGGTCCTCAGCCCCAGTGGTGTGATTTTAAGTATTATAATGAAGACAGTTAATTTAAGGGTGCTCTTTATCATTCTTCTGCTCATATTTCCAAATTGTTCAAAAACATCTTAATTAGCTTACATATTTTTCCAAGATATACTTGGTTCCCAATGAGAGTAGTTCATGATTAGATGTTCCTGTATCACCACTCTTGTCAACATCTTGGCCTTCCGTTAACCCTAGAGTACATATTTCACCTAAACAATTAGGTCAGACTGACCTTCTATGCATACTTGTATAATGCTGAGTTCAACTGACTACAGTCTCAGGCCTGTACTCAATCAAAAAATACAAATAGAACCAAAAGGATCGTATTCAGCTACCAAAATCTCATGGGGAAAAAAAATAAAGGAATGAAAGGAAAAGGTCTGTGAAAACCTGAAAACCAGTCTCTGAAAGTACAATTGCAGAAACTGTAGACTGCAGTTATTCCTCTATAGTGAAACTTGAAGAATATTGATGAACGCTAGTTGAATTGGCATCCAGATATTCAGTTCTAAGAAGTATTAGAATTGTTTGGTCAAGGAGTATAAATAGTGTTATACTATTTACATGACCAAAGAACAATAGGCAAAATCTTAATTCTGTATTAGAATTTATCTGTTTTCTATTCCGCTTTTGTCATAACGGACCTGATTGTTTACAAAGGATCATATAATTCCAATTTAATTTTCTAATGTTTTCCCTTATGGTAAAATTCTTTAAAATTACCTCAACAAATAAGCAGAAATAAGAAAGGTGAGTAAATTCTATTGTTGTTACCAGAAGATATCTGGAAGAGTCAGATTTCAACAAACCAGTCTTTAGTGTTTTGGACTGCATTTTCCCTCAGCAACGCACCAGTCGTGGAAGACACTTGTATTCCCCCTGAAGGAAGATGTTTGCACTTGAACTGTCTTCAAAATACTATCGCTGAAATGTCTGATATCCAAGAGGCAAACTGTTTTCTACGGTATGTGGTGACATCACTGGATATAAAGTAATAGGGAAAAAAAGAGCCAAAACGGGTATGTATTTTCTCAGGTCGCTGGCTGCCTCCATTACTCCCTAGGCAGGACTTCTGATTATTCTCTTATTCTGTACAGTCTTACAGATCTCCAAAAGTTTCATAGCTTATTAGTAGGTTCAGTGTTACTCAATCAGCTAAAGTTCTATGTTGAATGCTGTGGAAAGACAGATGTGAAGATGTTTTTCTCTCACTAAGGACAACATTGAAATAACTTTTAAAGTAAATTGAAGCTAACACCATCTTTTCACTGCTTAGTCTACATAACCATGTAAAGCAAAATAAGTTTGTCTTTAAACGACTTATTAGAAGAAAGGCAGTCTGAGGTATTAGGAAACCAAAAGGGACCCTTTTCGCTCTAATTATGTTATAAAAGAAAGGAGGACAGATTTGTCTTTACAGCTATGATATTTTAAAAGGATCTAGTTTTCATGTATGTGAAGCACTTTCTTATGCTTTATTTGTGTTCATGCTACTATAAGCTGATGGTGTCTAGGTCTCCATTTTCCAATTGGCCTCTCTTTTGACTGTGTCTGTCTTAGGGGCAGGAGGAAGCAAGGAGGTTATACTAAGCTGCTTTAAACTTCCTTGTTATCCTAGTGATTACTGTATCTTACTCGACGATTCGGTTTTAAATGCAGCTTTCTAGCGAGAAGATTAATAGTACACAGTTTGGTACAGCAAACAATCTAATTGACGTCGAATGAACAACACACAAAGAAGGGTCAGAATCATTCAATTTCCAGTACATCAATCCTTTCTTGCTGTTCAAGAAATAAAACAATTCCAAGCCACAGCATTCATAATAAAAAAAAACCCACAAAACCAAAATCCTCAAAACCAGTAACAATTAATGATAGAAAATATTAGAAGAGAACTATAATGTAATCCTTGTCCATATGAATACCAAGATTCCTCTTTGTAAATAACAAAATTATGATGTGAAATCCCACAAAACTGTATAGCGTGCAAAAAATGAACCCATTCTGTGAGATTTTTTTGTACATTTTGGTCAATTAGGCTTTTAAAGCTGGAGAGATTTCAGAGCAGTATGAGTTGATTTACCAACTGCTTCTGTTATACAGCGAGATTTGACTGGGATCCACATTCTCTAAAGGAAGCTCTGAAAACAACAGTGTAAGTAAATTGCTTTCCTCAATTTTTTTCCCCTCCTCTCACACACAAAGGAGGAAGAACAAATAGTAGATTTTAATGAGGACTGGAGTATTTCTTGATACACATTTATAACTTAGAGGAATTGAAGTAGTTCTGAGTTAAAATATACAGTGTTGCCCAATGGAAATTAGAGACCAAATTCCACTAGCTGTTGGAATTCTGCTGGTCAGTTGACCTTTGTACTTCAGATGATCTTCTCTAGGTTTTCTTGCCTAGAAGATACACCTAAACTAGTAGAATTGGAAGGACTTGTTCTCATAGGTAATGTTTTGACCTGACCTAACAAAGGAGTTCAAAAAGCTATCATGTATCCCTTCTTCAACTTTTGTACCATTAAAAAACAAAACAAAACTCAAAACACACTTTAAGTCAGTATTTGGTACTTGCAACTGTGTCTTGTCAGGGAATTTCTGAAGATGATACAGACATAAAATAAAAAAAATGCAATTAACGACATGAAGGTGCACTAACATTTCAGCTGACATTTTCATGCATGATTTATACTTTGCCCACTAGTCAAATGATGAATCAGTCAAACTATCTTAGCCTAAAGCATGAAAAAGTGGAAAAAGTGTATGTCCTCTGCTTAGAGCTTTCCCTGGGATGACTTTGAAACTGTTTTCTAAACTCTTAATAAAATGTAAAGGGGAAAAAAAAAGTAGCTTATATGAGACTATTTTTAAAAAATGGTTGAAAGAGAAACTTCTTAAATTTTCTAAGTAATTTGTGAACTTAGTTAAGGAATTGTATTTTAAAAAAGGCACTAGAACTCAGAACTGAGACAAACAGCAGCTTTACCTCTAAACATGAACATTAGTCTGTTATGGTAGGACTATTTAAATGCTGTGTTTTTGATCTTGTTTCATTATTTTTCAGGCTGCAAGGTATTGATTGGGAAATGGCAGTAAGAAATAGCGTGTATATGGTAGGGAAATATAGTGATTGAAGTCTGGCACCAATGAACCTCAGCATGACCTGCTGAAATTACAAAAAAAAAAAAAAAAGGACTTTGAAAAAAAAAAACAAAACAGAACAACCCACAGATGTGGAGAGAAAGATGGAAAAAGTCATATTAGCACAAAACTTTCTTTTATTCCCTCTGGGAACAGAGTTTTCTAAACTTACATACTGCAAAACAGAAATCACACCAAGTAAGGTCATTTACTTAGGTTAGAGGAGACAAACAGTTTTCATCCTAACAAGCTTGCACATGTACTTCTGTTTGCTGAATATCAAAGCACCCAGCAGAGAATGTCAGGAAGGGACAAAGATGATTGTCTCCTGTAAGAATGTGTATAGTGAAAAGCCGTGCAAATTTCAGGTAAAAAGAAAAACTTTTTGACATGGCGAGGCTTTTAACAACACACATCCAATCCAAAATTTAGACTTCCTAAATCAAGAGAGTGGAAAATGTTCAAGCCTATCGCTGGAAGGAATACTGTGAAGAGCTGTTCTGCACATCAAATGACTATCAAAGTCCCATGGAGAAGAATTGATTGAACCAGAAACTTTTCCCCATTTAGATCAAAGCTACAAACAGCAGTAAAAGAAATAATAAAAAAATAACAAAAACAAACAAACCCCTAATGCAATGGACAACATACCAACAGAGCTGCTAAAAGCATCAAATAAAAATCAATCTGTGTTTTCCACATGATCTCTAAGAGTCTGGATCCATAAAGCAAAGCATTAATATCATGCAATTTTTGGTGCAAGGATACGTTATGCTCTTTTACTATAAAAGGCTTCTGTGACATCTACTATAGTAAAAAAATGAATAGGGAAGAATTCTGCAGTTCTGTCAAAAACATGCATTGATGTTAGAGTCTGTGTCTTACAGGCAAACAGGGAAAAGATCTTCATTACCAAATGAATTCATTTAGATTCATTTTTTATGTGATGTAACTTTAATTAGAAATCGTTTTCTTTAATGAATTTAAAGATTGACTATGCAAGAGCGAGATTGTTTTGGATTTATAGCAAATGCAGATTTAGCAGCTTCCTCATATCTTTGGGGATTCTGAAATTTGAAACTAGCCTGAAATTTCTTTAGAAGTCTTTAAGTGTATTTTGGTAACATTATTAATAGAGTGTCTCTAATTACTGGGTGCTTTCAGTGTAATTATGGAAATGTTCCTGGTGCACAGTATTAATTTCTTCCAGTACTGATATGTTTGTGCACTGATGTATAACACATTCTAATGGTATCCACAAATGCAACCAGAAGTGGGCTGAAAACATGTATGTTTCGCAGAGAGAAAGAAGATCAGCGAAGAGGTTTAACTGCATGCTTTCTCCAGCTTAAAAAAAATATCCAGTCCATGCAGCTACTGTGTTTATTTGTACAGTAGTCTCTGTTAAACTTTCCTAACCTTCCCAGTATCTGCTGTTAGAAGATGTGGCAAAGGTTCATCTATGTTTAATGATAAGTAGAATCTAGCAATAGTAGAATACTGTACTAGTTCCTGTAGAGATTTGGGAAATATGTTTTTATCAGTTATGAATTTGATACAAATATAAATACCTGGTTTTAGGGTAGCCTTTCCCTCTAGCTCTTATCTAAAACTTTTAATTTCTTATTCCCAGAGGCAAAATAACATACCTGTGATGCTTGGCGTGTTTCTGAAAAAGCCACCATCAAACCACTTAAAGAAGTTGTTTACTTACATCCTGAGGTTCAGCACTGAAAGAATTGTCAAGCTTGTGATTGTTTATTCTGTTTTAGGAAGAGAAGATTGAGTGGAAATGCACACCAGCCTTAATGAATAACTCAAATAAGATTTCTGTCATAAACATCATGGGAGTTTTTACCCTTTCTGTGCACAAAAGGAAAAAAAAAAAAAGATTTTTCATTTCAGATTAGAAAGAAAAGAGGGAGGAATAAACACATTTCTATCAAAGGATAGAAATTTATCTTTCTATCTGTGTTTTAGTCTCTACTACAACCATCAGAAATTGACTCGACTGATTTCTAAAGAAGTTAGAAAAAAGAAAGAAAAAAGGCAAAAAAATTTACTTTCTATGTCTTTGTATTTATATGGATAGATATGTCACCAATGAAGATTTTAAAAATCACAGTAGACAATGTGTAGAAAGAATGATCACTGGAAGATCAGCCATTCACTTGGATGGTGCAGATCCTAGCATTCCAAACGAGTGGAGCAATTTTGCACATGCACTCATGCTTGTTCATAATTAAGCAAACATGCAAGAGAGTTTCCCCCGAGTCACGTACTAAATGTGATACAATGACAGAATGATTTAATGGAGTGCTTTAAGGAAGAACCCGACTTCTCAGTAAGTTGCACGACTACATTATTGCTCTCAAGATTATTATTAGATCTAAGCAAATATGACAAAAGAAGTTCTGCAATCGGTTCTCTCCAGCAGTATTTACTTATTTTTAAGGCTCAGTTTTCTTAAACATTTGGCTGAGCAACTTTTATGGAACAGTCATATGCTTAGAAATGACTGCATTACCATGACTTCACAACTCATCACCTGTCAAACAAGCTGCATTAATAAAGTATATAAATACTGAATAACAATTTCAATTCAAAATCCATTGATTTGAACCATCTTCATGGTGACTTAAACTAAGCATTTTACTCTGCAACCGCAGGAACTGTGGTCTATTACAGTTACTATGGATAATCATTCATTAAAATATGGGAACATGGTAGCGTTATATTGCATGCTGATATGCCTGCTAGAATGAAATAATGTTGGAATATTAACATATGGCTTTTTTATGTATAAAAGCTTCAAGTATTGCACAGGATATAGCTAGAGAAATCATACAAAAAGGAATGATTGGGGCTTGAGTCTGATGGACTCGTATTTCACCCTGTATACTGATAAAAATGCTAATTATTCAGCTGGCACCTGAGAACCTCTGCCGCATCAAAAAGTTCTAAGAAGGTTCTGTGCACTCATTTAATGTACCTTCTGGATCAGGGGGGAGGTGGAGAGATAAATCAGACTGTTATAACTATCCTTAGGCTGAATCCATACTATGGGGCACAGCTACTCTATGGTGCACAGCAGAGCCGTGCCATGCTCTCTGTCCGCGTGGCAGCTGTAGCTCTGGAAGAGACACGTGCCCACCATTGCAGCACGCAAGCAGGAGGGAGCAGGGAAGTGCTCCAGCACGTCCCCGGTGGGAAGAACCAAAGGGCTGGGCATTGTGCATGTTCACTGCAAGTGGACACTGGTAGAAGTGCCCTAGAACCAGAACAGAGTGACAATGCAGGCTGCCATAGAGTAGCAGCTGAGAATTTTGAAAATAAATAAATTATAAAGCATTATTATTAATACTGTTATTTTTCATACAAATCCAGAAAAGTTATTGATTTAGTAAAAAATAGAAATAAATATTTTGAGCATTTTTTCAGCTCTGCTTAACACAGTTCCGTT
>Ga0181612_134306_pt1 | contig 19210 bp, 12 predicted proteins | sample HoacroProtozoa21_FD_119630 | JGI IMG/M metagenome (GOLD analysis project Ga0181612, IMG submission 119630) | Hoatzin crop microbial communities from Cojedes, Venezuel. Combined Assembly of Gp0051906, Gp0051904, Gp0051908 | reverse complement strand
CTATATATCTATCTTACTTCCCAATAAATGAATGCTGCTGTGGGGGAGGTAATTTGAACTTCCCCATAACAGCGTTAAGAAAACTGTCTCCCACTCCTTCACGTGCCTGCGAACAAGGGATTACAAGAGAGAGCCAAAACAGCACAAGGACCTCTCTAAAAACAAAATGTTTGTAAAGAAGAAAGGAAACGGTTCAACCTGGTTCTCCCCAGTACAGACACGCCAGCACCCTCAGTGACAAAGCTCTAATTGTGCTCAGAGTGCTAAAGCCATTTCTTAAAACATGATGCAATATATAATAATGAAATATAATGTGCACCTACATGGCACTTGGCTAACAGTACCACACTGCCCCCTTATGCGTAAATACACGGCTAGACTGAACAATTTTAGGGATAAATATTTGCTTCTGAAAAATTCAAAAGTACCAAAACTTTAAATGCCATCTTTTCCACGGACTAAGTGTTGTATTTGGGCTCTCTGGTAAATAACTCTCTGCCAAGAGGTTTCAACATGTTGTTTACTATGTTGCATTCTGCATCTGTGTTTATTTGTACAGCCTTATCCACGCATCTCTGTTGAAATTCACGATGGTGAGAGGAACAAGTATTCCCCAGGAGTACTTTGTAAGAGGTGAGCTCTCTTGTATGCATTTAGGTGACTTGCACAGGCTGCAGTAAAATTCTTGAGCATTTTTTCCTCATCCCTCATTTCAATATACTCTTCTAAAACTATTAGCATGAGAAACTGAGAGTCACAAAAGCAAAACACAATGAACAAAACCATAAAGGCAATCCTTACTCAATGACACTCAGTGCCAGACAGGCAACAGGTTAATGAATTGGAAACAGGTATGAATCCAAGTAGACTTCTAATTGCTCGTAGCTATGCGATGTGAAAAAAGGGGTTGGTGATTTGTTCTGGTTTATGTGGGGAAATCCCCTATAAAATAAACAGGATAAAGAACAAGAAAGCAGTGAAGTCACGCTTCAAACAGTAGCAGTCCAGCACATGCTAGCTAACTTCATGGTAATGTCAGCGGCAGGTACTCATGAGCTCCCCCAGATAGTTCTCCCTCCCCTAATAAAACAGCAGTTAGTAGTACTGAGTCCTCTCTGTCACTCTCTGGATAAGCACATCACCTCTACTTTTAATTTTTTTCAGTGGCAAAACTGTGCACTAGTGTTTCACAACAGTGCTGCTCAGCGCAACCCAGTGCTACCCAGTCACGGTGCTGGGCTGATGGCAGGCAGTCTAAGCAGCCTTCTGCAGACAAGATACTCAGGCAGGCATCAGGCCCGTTCCCTATTTTATCTCACTCTGCTCTCAACTTCTTGTTATAACAGATTGGTATGGAAGTTTCATTTCTGGGATAAGGTCAGTAAGAAGTATATTGCTTTCTAGGGAGCAGAGATCACCTCCCGAGAGCATCTGGGTAGCACGAGGCCACCTGTTCTCCACACTCACTGCGACCACGGAAAGGGTCCACACAAACTCCCTCCTCTACTTCTACGTGTCTCTAACACAATGTTACAAGCTGTAGCACATATTTCCTTGTGCTCGCGTTTAGTGTCTGTCGTCACAGAGAATAAAGGGATTCCCAAAAGAATTATTTAGATATGAACTAGAGAACGCAACCTCTTAACTACCTGCAGAGCAAATTGAGACCAGTTGTCACGCTCAGCAATGAAATTACCAAGTATCACGAGTTGCCCTGCAGGATTCTGACACACAAAACCAACGAACCGACCAAACAAAACAATCCCCAAAAAACACACACAACCACCACTAGAAAGATCACTAAGTATTTTTTTGTAAAAAAGAAACAGGAAACATCCTGCCCTCATGTGTTGCATGAAAAAGTGTATTTGGGGTCATTTTTGCTCTTTCAAGTAGCTCATATTTGTGTTCATCCCTACTTTGGTATTTTCTTTTTGTCTTTTGAGCAGGAACATAAAATCCAGTACAGGCCATCCATAACTAGACCTGATTTTTCAGCAGCAGAAATCTCCTTCTGTTGCAGGCCAAAGCTACAGCTCATACCACAGTTTTGCAAAGGTGAGCATCTGAAAAGAAAGCAGAAGGTCAGCCTCTGCTCTAAGACGTGTACATGCAAAATTCAGCTTCTCTTCCTTTTCTTTATGTTCACTTAAATACACAAGTACTTTTCATCATGCCTTAATGGATACTTGTCTGCTGCACTGGCAGAAGGATTGTAACATCCACCCGAGAATGGGGGGACAGAGGCATGCTTTATTTCAGTTGTGGGGAGTAAAGGGTTTTGGCTTTCATTTTATTCAAATTTTCTCCTAGCCTTATTAATTATTTAAATGCCAATGAAGTATAAATATTTCACAGCTAATAAAAGATGCCTGCTGTGAGTAACCTGTTGTCAGAAGCACACTACATACGCACAGAAGACGGAACTCAAAATCATACACTTGCAATGTACTATGTGAGCACTTTGAATGCTACGAACATTCCCATGCTTTGACTGACCTGCACAACAGTACAGGACCACAACTGACTATGTTTCAGAATATCTTCTAGCACTGCAAGCTATTACTATCACATGCATTGGGAGGCAACCACACGTATCCAATCAGATGGAAACCCTCCCACAGGAGAATGGGATTGAAACATGCTATTTAATTATTATTTCTTTGCTACTCCAAAAAAAGCCTCCCTTCAAGTAAAAGTCAGATCTACCACCATCACTTGTCTTGACTGCAGAAGTTACCACAGCTTAGACTAATGCCTGTATAAAGACAAGAATGAAGTCTGCTCATTGAATTACCTCATCCAAGAAGCAATAAAAATGTATTAAATCATCCTCAAAGGTTAAGGACTTCACAGGCATATCCAGTGTTACACAGCTTTCAAGACTGTGGCCTAACTGCAATAGATTTATAGAATATTAGTTCCCTACAATTTAGTTCTCAAAAGCATTGGCATCCTGCTATTGCCTTACTTAGGGGCAATCTCGGAGCCAAGTGATGCAATTTACATACGGGAGAAGACTAACACATGTAGCACTGAAAACTTTATCAAGCAACAAATCTGACTGTTAAGTCAGTCCTGTCCTACTTAGTCCTGTATTTTAAATGGTTGTTTCGGTCTGACCTTACACGAAAGCAGAATTTAAAGGTGCACTTAAGCGGTGGATCAGTCTTCAATCCTGCAATGTAAAAGTTACAATAAAAAAGATGATACTCTTGTCAAGCTATTTCAAACACTGGCACATTTGACCTATTTCTCTCTATGCAATATTACAAAATGGATACTTCACGGGGCTAAAGAAACCACAAACCATCTTGGATACACACCGCTAATAACAGCTCTGTCCAGAGCAGTGAGCCCAAGACCATCCCTATGTACAACCATTCCAATTCCTAAAACTGTGTCCTACAAAGTCTATGGAAGCATTTCTTGAGAGTAATGAGCAAAATTCAGCATATTATCATGCTGTATTCTACCAGCAGATCCACATGGCAGCAGCCCAAGGAATTTTGCCAGATTCTCCTTAATCTGCAACAACAGTGTTGGACTCTAGATCCTGAGCTCTTACTAGACCTGATTTTAAAAATTAAAAAATCCCATGGCTGGGAGGATTTAACTTGGCCTATTCCACGAGTTTATGACTAGATGTATAGTTGTACATGGAAATGTAGATTAGAGTCTGCTGCTCCAAGAGAATACTGATCTGTTCTTTCTGGTCTCAAGCAGAATAAATTAATGAATTTTAGCATGTTTGCCAGGAATTACTTTAGGAAAAGACCCAGACATCAGGTCATCTCTGTCTGGTTTGTATCACTGGGGTAATTAAAATTTCCTCTAAAAATCAGTGGGAGGCAAACATCAAGGACAGAGTGGGATGAAAAAGAGGGGAGAAAAAACTGGAGACTTAGTAACAGAGATAATGAGGATAAACTTATAGAAATCATTAACAGCTTAAAACTGTGCCATGATTTTGTTGCAAGACAAAACCCCCATTCACTCTCGTAACACCTACCACACAGAACATGCATCAATTTCCTTTGAATACATGAACAAAAATCAGAGTACCAGAAGTCGCTGTCTAATGCAATGGAGGCTAGAACCTGCAAGGTCATTCCAAATTATTTGAAATTCAGCTAGTGGTATAGCCTCCACTACTAGAATCATGTTTTTTAGAGGACAGTATTTCTCAAGACAAGAACAACATCAGTACAAGTTTTTATTTGGGTAATTTCCCTTCAATACATACTTGATTTGCAGTTGGTAAATAAAGAAAAAAACCACACACAGACACTTCAATTAATGTTTATTGAGCAATATAAAACACCATCCCCCACATATTCAGCTCTGCCCTTATATATTTTATGGCATTTCTATGACAATTGGCTATAATATATGCTGATTCAATAATATTGTATAAATTAGCAGCTAATTGGATAGCGCAAGAGAAACTTGTCATCACCATGGTCTTTTCTTGACGCAGCTTCTTTTCAGTATAACACAAACTTAATTCAGGTTAGATCCAGCAACCTGTACAAAACCAAAACACAGGTATTTATATTAGAGACAAAAATGCTCAAAAAAAAAAAAAGCGTCCGACGGTTTTAATGGATCACAGTGTTATCTTACCCCAACAGACTTTCTAAGCTTTTTTTTCCCCTCTTAAGATAATAAAGACAGCAATTGTGTCATTCTTTTTGCCATTTTCTGCAAACAGAAAGCAGCAATGTCTTTTATGTCAAGTTACAATTTTATCGTAGATGTAAGCATTTCAGGAAGCGCAAGGTGAAAACAAGCATCTTGAAATACATTGTAGTAGCTCAGCCACTAATTGTAACCACTAGCCACTAATTGTACGCTAACTGTAATCCATCTATAACAGTAAAAAACACATTCAATAAGGTGAACAGTTCTAGATTTTTCTTTTCCCTGCTTGAAGGGATTGCAGAAGCTAACTGGAGCTATTAAAAAATTAATCATAATAGAAATTTAAAAAGATAACTTCTGGAGAGCTCGGACAAAAGTTTTATTTAAAAACAGATTTCTGCACCAATTCTAATAATTTTATAAAATTTCTAGTGCACTGGAATCTTTAATAAATTATCCTTTGTCACTGTAGTTTCTTACTCTTTTGCATTTTACTTTACTATGGACAATGTTAGATAAATCTGTTTCATTTCTGGTTTTAGTCAACACAATCCATTTCTTCTTCTGGTTCTCAAACACATGATACTGTAATTCTAAAACACATGCACTAATAATTCTTGACGTCTAAACAGAATCTGTGTTCATGGTACCAAATGGGATAAAACTGATCATTTCTTAAAATCATATTAAATATTTTTGATAAAAGTTTACAAAATCCTCAACAAAAAATTATCAACAACTTAATTAGATTCCTTAAGTAACTTACCTCCCCAAGGTTACCATTGTGTCCACTCCAGTTCAGGTGTGCCTGCCTCAAAGTAGTTATCCTGCCTTTTGCGCTTCATCATCTATACGCTGCAAAATATGATTTGCTGTGCACTGGCTTCTATGAGATTGCACAGGATGCAGATTTTCTGAGGGTTTGGATTTTGAGGCTTGAATTCCACTACAAACCGCAAAACACCTTCATACAATATTCACAATCATTATATTTTGGGAAAAAAAAAAATTAGATCAAGAGTTGACAGATATCTGAAGCTAAGCCTCTAGAGGGCCACCAACCAGAAAGCATCAATAATGCTCTTGATGTTCCCTGGCACACTCTATTTGGTTACCATGCAACAGAGGATGCAACCTGAAAAGAAACTGGGTAGAAGTAAAAACTAGAAACAGGAAACATCCTTGGCTGTGAACCAAACCACAAAGCTCTGTAAATAAATAAATGAATGAATCCACTCAAGACAGCCTTTTCTTCATTGCAAAGATATCATTTGCTGAGAGCATCTGCCTAGCAGCCTGACTACCCACAACCAAATGAAACACTGCTTTTAGGGATCTGTGGACACAGTAAGTCTCAATCTCCTACTAAAATTGGTGTATCTGTTATTTGCTCCTCAAAAGGAACTAGAACTCTAGACAAACTGCAAACTACAAGGGTGACAAAAGAACCGAGGGAATTTTCAGACAAACCTGATGTCTCTGTAGACCTTAACAGCCACTCATTTGGCCTGACTACCTTGAAACATGTAGTTCGCATTTGAGTTTTAATGAAGAAACTAAACATACCCTGTAAAACATGACATTACAGTCTGGAGGACAGCTGTGAAAGGATGAAAGAAAAAAAAACCACCACCAAGGTTAAAAATGTGTGTCCTTTGATCACTTGTGAATTATGAGTTTGTTGACTCAGCCTTTCTAAAATTAGCACTCCTGATACAAAGACTGCAGCTCCCACCATATCACATCTCGCGCCACCTTTTAACAATTTATGAGAACGCTCCTGATAGCAGCCCATACACTGCTATCAACCAATCCATTTTATTCATTGAAGGAAATGAGACAGTTAACCACACACCAGGCCTGAAATACCTACACATTTGTCCACTGCACCAGCAGAGACAGCAGATTCACCTTCTCTTCTGTGCTCACCTGCTGTAACTCATACGAAGAGGAGTATCTGAAAAAGGTCTTCCCTATTACAGCTACACATAATAGCTTCGTGTATCTTGTTTAGTTACCGGAAATAATTAAAATAACAAAACAAAAAGCCTTCATAATAAAAGATAAAATACTCAATCTAATTACCTAGCTGTCTAAAACATAACACATTCCTAGTTACTAAATGGAAAATAATGCAGAAAGAGAATATTGATATGTATTTTCTTTTGCAGAGTGTGAGAAGTCTTGAGAAGATAAAAGGCAGCACTTACAAACCTAAGTCAGGAGCCAGCAAAAGCAACAACCATGGCCAAACACACCACAGATAAACATGCTGTCCCCTTCATTTGTAAATTTACATATGTAAACATTTATACACACAAATACAAATAAATATACGTGTCACATCTAGTTTTCTATAAAATTTATGAACAGAAATATAAATAACTATACATTGAAAATAAAAACCTACATTTAACCCCTTACAACAGTGTCATTGTGCAAAGCATCAGAATGAAATGTCAAGATCTTTGCAAACGACACTGTTCCAACTGTAGCCAGCCATGCAGCCTCACCAGTATTTTCTTCACCACAAATTTCCCTGCTGCTATTACAAGGATCTACACATCATCATTGCTTTGTACAATATTTTATTTTTTTCAAAATACATTTTTTATCTTACATTATTACTGTAGGGTCTTTAGAAGCAAAGAACATATCTTTTATTTGTATATCCAGCACCCTCTTCAATGAAGTACTGATGCGTCATTAGTGTAAATGGCACGCACATGAAAATATTGGAAGAATTATCAACTGACTGCCACATCTTGTTTATTCAAAAATCTGTTACATGGTTTGAAACACTCCAACCTCTCCAGTAACACAAAAGCTTACTAGAATTCTGAAAAGTACGTAAAAAGCACAAGCAAATATTGCACTATTATCCATTAGCAATGATCAGAGCAGATGTCATTCAGGTCAGTTTAGCCAATATAATAAAAAAAAAAAGTTTGTAAATTCAATACTTCATTTACCATTGAAAGCTGCAATGAAGTGTATTTCTTATGTCACACTGCTTCTGCACAAGAATTTACTATTTAAACTCTGCAGAAGTGCAACAACTTTTCCCCTCTCCATGCCCCCTCCAGCATTTCACAGAATATTTTATTGACGAACAAAATTTTATTTAAGAACATCCATTTTAGCATTCTCCATAAGGACTTCTCGTTTGCCGCCTCCTCCTCCACACATGCAAGCACAGCACCCTGACCATCAAGACTGAAGCAAATGTTAGACAACTGAATTCCACACCCTTATCATTCCTGTTTACTTACTTAGGAACATTGCCTGTGGGCAGTGGAAGATAAGATTTGTATCACTTGGAAATTTCATATGAAGTTCAGAGAAGTTTCCACAAATTAACTGGAAATAACGTAGGCAAATTATGAAGGCAGAAGTCTGTGTCCATATTATTTGTATGTGCCATCTATTTGTAGTGCAGCATCTCAGCAGACCGCTTCTATCCCTGAGAACATGACTTTTGTTTCAATTTTCTTTTTTAAACTTATATGATTACTCACAGTAGATGTTTTGTTTCTTTTCGAGCAGTCTAACAGCATACCAATCCAGGTATTGATCCAGACTCAGTTCCTTTTAATGTCATCAGCTGCAGTCACAAATGCGAGTGGAGATTTGATATACAGCCTTCTTAATATGCATAAACTATATTAAGATTTAGAAAACAATAGTCTTTTATAACAAACAAACAAAAAAAGATTTCCAGCCAATTTACCACACCACGTGTGCACCTCTCACATAGTAGGGCTTTCCGCTATCCACAAGGCAGAGAAAGGGTTTAAAGAGTTTGCACAGACTATAGTGGAATGAAAGAGCTGCTGTGACTTCCACCAGAAATCATGATGAATTTCTTTGCTGTGCCTGCTGCCCTTTCTGCTTTAGACTCAGACAATCATCCTGGTATGTAATCTGAATGAAGTACAGGAATAGTTTCAATGACACTTCTGATTAGTTACGTACTCGAAGTTCGGCACATGCCGAACACCTTCCTGAACGGAGGCTCATGTTTTCTTCGCAAATTTTGCCCTAATGGACATGCCTTAATGTAGCGCTTTCCCCCTTCAAGTCAAATCCTTGTTGACTTGAGAAACATTCAGCTTGGGGAGGTTTCAAATCGCTACACTACAGCAAACCACCAAAATTATAATGCATTTGCTTCTTGGTCTTCCGTTGCAGCCAAAGGCAAAGCAACACGAAAGCTGAAGCAAGCCCTCTTTAGTATTTCTCATGTATCCCTTTTACCAGGACTTCAAAAGAACTGCTGTGTTGTCAAAAAATAGTCTTTGTTTAGGTGATGGCAGTGCCACCGTATCGTAAAGCGTTTACCTGCAACAGAACTGCTTTAAACGCGCAGTGATTGCGAAGTGGAGACACATGCCACACCTGACTGTGCCACTTCATACTCTCAAACATTAATATTTCATAAGAAACGATGTCTCCATAAAACTGTTTTGAAAAGAACAAAGCTAAAACAGAGACATATTTTGTCTAAAGTATGTAAAATCTTTACCCCTTATAAAGAGATCAATACAGAAAACAAGTGAAAACAGTATCTGCCTTATATATAGGAACTATTGAGTTTTTCAGAATGAATGTCTTTGAAATAATTTTGCTCATAGGTTGTCCGAGTTCTAGAAAAAGGTACCTTTTACCATGCCTATTCCCTTTCAGCAGACTCTGGGTTCCCAGTCTCCATAAGGGACTTCTGTCTAGCCCCTCTTTTTTTCTTCTGATTTTCTTTCACTGTAATTTTCATCATCTTTCTGTTTTCGGAGTCTTGCTATTTGTGCTCACTATTCTTTCCTCCCCCATATCCTGGTTTAAATATTCCAGTCCCACTGAGATTTTTATTCCAACCTCCTCCCTCGTCTTTCATTTCTTAGACTTCTTTTTTTATCCTGCTTTTTTTTTCCCCTCTTAAAATAATGTTCAGGGAATTGAGAAGCCAAAATGGTTCACATTACCACTGAGGCATCTCTAAATGCCAAATAAATAAGCCCTTTGAATAGTGACATTCATTCCAGCGAGATGCCAAAACATCATAACAAACAGCAAGAGGAACACGTGCATGCTCTTCATGCTGCCATGGAGTGGACTGCCCTTCTTCCTCACTGCAAGTCAAAAAGAAAGACCAGAAGAGCTGAGATGTCCAAGATTTCCAGTCTGTGAAATCCTTGTAAAGAAAAATTAATTTATATCCTTGAAACTCACTTAGGGGAGGAGCAGAAAAGCAATCAAAACCTTTTTTTCCGGTCCAAGTTCACTACCACTTTTCATCAGAGGATTACCTAAAGGCCAAGCAAAGATTGTTCTAGGCATTATACAAGAAGGCCAGGCTGGATTGGGCTTTGAGCAACCTGGTCTAGTGGAAGATGTCCCTGCCCATGGCAGGGCCATTGGAACTAGATGATCTTTAAGGTCCCTTCCAACCAAAACCACTTTTTGATTCTATGATTGTACAAGCACAGCTGCAGTCAGCCTCTGAGTTCGTTACCTTGAGAAAAGGAACACCAAGGAAAGGTACAGCTTGAAAGCAAAATGAAAAATGATGAGACACAAACATAAATTTCCTCATGCTTTTTTAGTGAAGGGGAGGATATGGGACATGGAAATCAAGGGCAACCAGACAGATATGGCAAGGGAGAAGGGGACAAGACTGCCATGTATGAAATGACACCGACTTTAAAGACCTGCAAAGCGAAGGGAAACAAGAGTGCTAGTGCACACAGCCCAGTCAGCACAAAATATGGCAATTCCAGGCAAAACTATAGAGACGTCCCTTAATTTCAAACCTGAACATGCTCCTACTTTGCCCAGCATTATCTGGCTGGCCTTCCCCTACAGCCATATGACAGAGGCAAGCAAGGCAATTCACAGGTTGCATTTTCCTCTGGGCTGGCCTTCCTTCCACAGCAGAAGGTTCTGAGGGTCCTGGGTAAAATATTGTCTCAGATGTCTTGTTTTTACTTTTTCTTTCAAAGTAGAGATCTGCTTCTACAGCTCATCTTCTGACTGGACATTGAGAAATGCTCTGCCTGGAAGAGACTTATCAATAACTCACAAGACCGAAAGCTAAACAACTATTTCCCTAATACTCTTCTATCCACCTTCTAGTCTTAATCATTGTGCAGTTCTAATGCCCTTAATGTGTGACACATCAGGCTCTACAGTCTACTTCCAGCATTCAAGTCCCAGCATTGGTCTGATTTTGCAAAACATGCCCTCTTCAACCTACCATAACTGGTTGACAGCCATGGTTTGGAAATACACATGCAGCCTGTAAACAAGATGAAAATGGTACTGACTGGTTTCTAGCTAGCAGGAAATAAACGTAGGTATCAACAAAGCTTTTAAAAAAAAAATGTAGATATCAACAAAGCTTTAATTAAAAAAAAAAACACACACTCACCAAAAATACACTAAGCATGATATCCTTATATGAGGGCAAGTCCCCATATCCAGGTTGCACATAAATTGCATAAATTGCACAGAAATTCTCTAATTAGGGCTCAGCAGAGTGATGATAGTAGAACGACTGCACCACAATTTCAAAACTAGTAACCCAATTAATTATGTCTCCTCCCAAAAATGAACTGCAGATCTCCTTCAATGAAGCTATCCACACAAGACATAATGAACGTTGATGGAATTTAAAAATATTTGAGGAATCGTAACAAATTTTTACCATTTTGCCTACTGAGTTTCTGTTTTTAAACCAGAAATGTTGATGGCTACTGCTTCCACAGTCTGGAAGTTTTTTAGTCATTTCATTTGCTACAGAGGAAAAATAAATGCCTCTCTGCAGTCTGCCAGAGCCATAAATTACATATGCCTGAAGTGTGAAGTGTTGCTTCAAGTTTGTTTGTGTCAGTGTACCTCCATCTTGACCCCACCACTCTTTTACAATTCCAAACTTTGCTTCTAATAGCACAAGCTGCTGAAAATTAGCAGAGGCAGTGTAGTGGCTGAATGAAATATTTGAAAGTGTTTTAACCCACAGCTGGTGACTTTTCCTAGGACTTCACCAGGGCTATAAATAAAAATGCCCAATGTAAGACTCTTAGAAATTCTGAAAAGCATAGAAATTAAAAACAACAACATAAAATGAAAATTAGACTGACAATAGGCCTGCTTCCAATTAAAAGTAGATCCTCGGTCTACCCTAAGTGAAGAAGGCTCACTTGTAAAAGCAACATATTCGACTATAAAATTTTTGTAATGCCTTAACACACACCTCTCCATTGCCTTTGCTATAAATACACAGAGGTCACACTTAGGGCTTCCCTCCATCTTGGAAGCAGCTCTAGCTTGGGAGAGGCTGCTGCAGGCAGACCACCGATGGCAAGTTCACTGTTAGAAATGACAGTGAAATGACAGAAATCCCTTAAAAAAATTATAGCCTTCTAGTTCTAAAGAACGCATAAAAACAAGGAATTATGGAAAATGATGCAATATCATTTTGATGAACTTTCCATTCCCTGCTTCTCTACATTTTCAGAGGAGCAAGAAAGGCCACTACAACTGCCATTTCAAATGTATAATTCATGTCCAGTTTTTAAAGACATGTGACTGAGCTGGCATAAGAATATGATGGTGCTAATCTGTGGTGATGTAGTGATTTCAATAAGCATAACTCAACCTCAACCTCCATACATTATTACAACACCCTGGCTCTGCTCACTCTTCACTTTCTTACGTTTGTGTGGTCACTGCAATAGCTTAAAAATCATAAGCTTACTGCAAGGTTTACCTTCATTTATAAGGCCCAAAATTAATAGCATGGCTCACAACTCTTGGAATATTTATCGCTTAGAATTTGAGCCACATCTGCAGCACAGTATTTTTCCAGCAGAACAAAACCATATCTGCTCAATGTGTGCATGAGGCCAGCATTACACCTTAAGTCAACTAAGCAAACAAAACCCACCATGTGGCTACAGCTATGCCAACAGAAGCTTTGCCCAGCCTGTATCATTCAGGGAGGTAACATTATTACATTGTCAGAAAAAACTTGAGACAGAGATTATTTAGAGTAGATAAGTCTTGACTTAGATAGCCAGTTTCAACACTGTTAACCTTTAAAAGAAATAACTATTTCAACGCTCAGAGTGCTTAAGAAAGAAGACAGGAAAAAGCACATCATGGAATCTGTCGAAAGCATTTTTTTTGACAATAAGAACAAGGGAGATGCCGCCCATATTCTGGACAATACTTTGTATGTGTAAAGCACCTTAGTAACTGGCAACTACTTCTATTTTCAGTATTACTTCAAATACAAAGGCTTAAAATAACACACATTAGTTGAAAACAAAGGAAACACTAATACCTGGCTCTCTCATAATGCTTTTACCCATAAAATTCAAAGTATAGTAAAGTCTTCTTTTTACTCTGTGAACTCTGAGAAAAATGATGATGTAGAATAATTAATTCAGACCCTGCTCAAAGTGCTTAATGGAAGAGCTAAAATCCGAGCCTGGGCTTTCTCTCTTCCAGTCTTGTATCACTTCTGTGCAGAAAAAAACATATGCAAATATCATAATGAAAATCTATTTGTCTACTATCCACACAAAAGCACCGTTATTGCCAGGAAATACACATTCTGAAATGCCATTTTACCTATGAATAAGAGTACTGATAGAGTATAAATAGCCAAAAGCATTCAGCACATAAAGGATATTCTTTAGAATTAAGCTATTTGTAACATCATACTTAACTCCATATTACTCATTAAGCCTAGCAGATCATTTTAGACAATGCTCAGAAATGGGGAAACGTATCAAAGCTTACCTTCTCGTGATTTTCTATCAGGATTTCAACAACAATATTCTGAAACTTCAGGTCCATGATGGCTGCTACAGTTTCCTCCTGGGGCCTCATTAAGGTTGGTCCAAATACTACCCCTAGATTTGCCACAGTCATTAGGTTCCTCTTGGCATGCTTTGAAACACTTTTTGAAAAGAATTGAAGGAAAAAACAGGAAATAGGTTATGAAAAATTTCCATTACTGTTGGAAATTGCAGTCTACAAAAGAAAACATTACATTTCTTTAATCTATGTTTTAGAAGTTTGTTCTGTGCAAAGTTTCTTCCAATAAAGTCTTACTGAATTCTGGAAAACAGAAAAAAAATTCTTTTAATGGCAATTTAAAAACAAAAGCAATCTCTTACTGAACTTAAATATATCAAATGCACTTAGCGTTGGACCAAGGCAAGTGTGAAACCAACTTAAATTTGCTAACAGATCTCCACTATTCACTTTGCCAGAATTTGTGAAAAGAAAGTATAATGTTCCCTTTCTCACTTCAATCAAACCCTCAACTGCTGGCAGGTCTGCTAAAGTAAATACTTATATGGCTTCATTAACGGATTAGATTTCTGCCTTTCCCACCAAAATATACACAGCATGAGTCAAACGTCTTGTCTGCTTTCGCACATTTGGTTCTTGGTATTGTGTATGACAGCACTGAAATGGGCTTCAGTTCCAGCCACACTTAAGTAAGATCCTTTGTAGTTAAATGAAGGTAAGGACAAGAGTTCTGACAAGGTAGGAAAGCAGGTCATAACACTTACTTCGCCAAGTGTTTGACCAAAATTTCCAGCATCTCTTTGTTCTTTTCTGGGAGTTTATGGACCAAGAAGTGAACAGCATTAACTCGAGATTCAGGACTCCCGCTTTCTATGGGACATAGAAATAAATAACCATCTCAAAAAATAAAAATGAAATAAAATCCACAGAAACACAAAGCTTCTCCCACCCCTGCAAGGAACCATACTGCACACACTTTGCTTCACCACGTATGTATCTCCAAACATAGCAATATTGAACATATGTGCTTTGTTTTCACAAGTAATTTTGTTCTAGAATTATCAACTTGTTTATTTTGTGAACTCATCTTGCAATCCACCTGCAAAAGTATGCCTTTGTTCATCTATTTTTAAACACCAACAGATGTAGTTATTGTGTTGCTGCATGGGACTCATCTGCTTACAAATATACTGCAAGGTGAGGAGCAATGTTACTGGGTGCCACAGAGTGGAACTGTACTACTTTACATTTTAGCATCATTAATTGATTGTCCTCATTAGAATTCAGTTTTGTTGGTATTATGCAGCTAATGATACTGCATTTATGCCACCTTGCACTGGAAACTGCATAAGATGTGTACAGAAGATTCATATGCTCAGAACGCCCTCTGAAGACACAGAAGAATAATAATGCAAAGAACTACTGAGTGCAATTACTATGATAAAGGGCCCTGAATAACAACAGCATCCCTCTCTAGTACAGTACAGAAATAAAGTAAAAATAAGCAAGGGGCTTTTTATTTTTGTGTGTTGCGTGGTGAATAATTTTGGCCCCTACAGGTTTCATTAATACACAGATGAAAATAAGAATCTGTAAAAGTTTAAAATAATCCCTCTCTTCGTTCTCAAAGTTGTATTAAATCATAAAATTACATCCAATAGTGTTTACAATGAGAAGAGTAGAAGTATTTCTCTTGTATATAATCATACTTAGTTCAAGGTACATAAAGAGAAAAATGTAGAACCTACTCTGAATGCAGGAAGTTTTGACACCAGGACCACTCATCAGGTCCCATTTTACTCTAAGGCAACTTTGATTGTTAAGTGTGTTTCACAGAAAATACCACCATGTTTCTCCAGTGTATATTTCTACATTTTTTTTTTCTTTTTGCATATTGCTACAGATTTTATGGGGCTTTTTTTATTCTTTTGCAGTGAGCACCCCTGCACAGATTGCAAGAAAAAAGGCTACCAAAACACAAAACGTTTAGCTTTTAGTCAGCTAATCAAAATTCAGACAGCCAGAAAAACATAAGCCTTCTTTAAAGCAAGACTATTTTACATATACGTGAAATCACAAACTCTAATTAAAGAAGAGCTAAGCAACTTAATCACAAGATACAATCAAGGCTTAAATAGTTTCAATATACACTGATATGTATAAAGAAAATTGAAAGGAGAGCCTTTTAATTTCGGCCTCACCTCACCCCCTCACAATAGTTTCACAGAAATGGATGTTCCTTACTGTTCCCAGTGCTGTTGTTTTTTTATAGCCAACATAGGAAACAACATTGACTACCTATTTTTAAGTATACCATAACTCAGATCTGCAATGTTGATTAAATTTCCCTTCACACTATACAGAATCAACCTCTCTACAAAATTGTTTACTACTTATGAACACTGTACTATTTAAAACACGTAACTTCAACTGAATTCCTTTACTGAAAGAGACTATAAAATATAGAAAGGAAAATAAAGAAAGAAACTGCTGGCAAAACTTCATAGGTCAAGAAATTATTTTAACACTTCCAATACAAAAGGGAAAACTCACCATCTAGGTAAGAATGTTGAATTTTGTTTAAGCACTTAGCCTTTAACATGTGCTTTGGCAATGAATTTCATAGGCTAATTCTCATTTTGAATTAAGGACCACAAGTGAACACATTCTGCAGTCCTGGAAAATCATTACAGCAATGTGAAGAAGATAAAGCAATTGTCTCAAAGTTTATTTTAATTTTGCTTACCGCAGTTTGCCAGAAGTGCTACAGGCTGGAAAGAAAATCAGCTAAATATCTGTTTGATACTTTGCCAAAAATTTTCTTACACAGTTTCTCCCCATCCTCTTCCAAAAAAATTCCATGTACATTAGATACCATACAGCTGAACTACAAATGCTGTTGTGTCTTCTCCAAGCCTGTATTTGAAGTGCCATAGTGTAATCTGGCCTGCTCTTTGCTTTTTTTTGTACTAATATATGAGGAACATTCAAGCCAACCTGGATCAGAGCTAACAAGGCACTGAAAACATGGGTCAGGTAGCTGTGCTTTAAGGATTCAAATGAGCCAGAATTAGTGTATTTTCTTTTACTGAGCTTCATACTCTCCATAAACGAAAGGGAAAAAAAAAAAAAATCACAATCTAAGTAGACGTTTATCACTATGTAATTAAGGTAATAAGAATGAACGTTTACAGCATCTACCCAAAAGTTTTTCCATAAAAATAAAAATTGTGCTGTCAAGTCTGTCTCAAGTTTGCCTGTCAATAGATATGTCATATGTGACATACTAGAACTATAATGTCTAGCCAATCAAATGGGATATTCTATACCGTGTGAAGTCACTCTCAGTATTTAAGCGGGGAGCTGGCTGAAGGAGGGGGATTTGCTATTCAGGAACTAGCTGAGCATCGGGTGGCAAGAACACTGGGGGCTGTATATGCTTTTTATCAGTATTATCGTTGTTGTTTTCTTCTCCCTTTGTCATTCTGTTAAACCGTTCTCATCCCAAGTCACATCTTTTGCCTTTTCCTCATGATTCTCCTCCCCATCCCACCCGGGAGGGGGAAGGAGTGAGAGCAACTGCATGATTCTTTGTTGCCAACCGAAGCTAAACCACAGCAGTTTTTGGTGCCCAAGGTGGAGCATGAACTGACCCTGAGATTACAAGTCTCATGCTCTACTGACTGAGCAACATGCAATGCATGTAATATCCCATTTGATTGGCTATTTGGGTCAGCCCAACCAGCTTCTTGGGAAAATTAACTCTAACCCAGCTGAACCCTGGTTAAAACCTACATTTTTTAAAAAAAATATTATTTCTTTTCCCTATATTTTTACAGGGTTGAAAATTTTTTCCGAAATTGCATTTGCAGCGCGCTCATAAGGCCAGAGCAGTACTACAGGAAAAGACTTCTATTTGAACTACGGTCATATATTTACTGGCAGGAACGATGAATTCTCCATGCAACTCATATGTCATCAGTGGCTCTGGAAGGCTTCTGTAAAACAAGGATGACATAATAGGTTTAGCTTTATTCTTTTCTATCTGTATTTATCCTAAGCAGGAAACCTTTTCAACATTCAGTAGTATAATCGTCGCACTGGAGACAACCATTGTTATGGTGGCCCTTGCAGTCAATGACTTCCAGTGTGAACAGAAAACTTGGTACTATCAGGAAAATAAAACTAAATACATCCATTCACCTCCTACGAGCTGAAGTGACACCTCCAGTCTATCATAATGCACCTTTCCAAATTACAACACCGAGACTGTTTCTCAGATGAAGATGGTACACATTTACTATGTAATTAATTCTTCATTAAGCTTTTTAAAATACAAAGAATCACAAGTCAACGCCTTAGTTAAAAGAAATAAAGGTCCTAAAACAGTTAAGTTTGCTGGACAGTAGCCATCCACAATTGAAAATTCTGAAGCATTTCAAATTAAAAAATTGAAATTGAAAACCTTAGTCATCAATGAAAAATGTACTGAATAGCGGAAAACGGAGTTACAACACCCGAGTTAAAACCTTCATTTATTAAGTTGACTCTAGGGATGCTTATTACATACTGAAGTAAATACTCATATAGCAAATACGATAGGCAGGAAATACTTCATCATCTGCTTTTTTTTTTCTTTCTCTCCTTTCCTACACTCCGTAAGAGAGACTTTTATCTTGATAATAGTTCTTCAGCATTCTTTGATAGTGGTTGCAGTAATACTTAATAAAAATAGCAAATTAAAAATACTGTATTTGTGTTACACTGAGAGACACACAAAAGTTCTACATCCTATGTTCTTGGGCAATTTAGTAAAAAATATTTATCAGGAATTGGCCAAGCCATTTAAACAGAGAACATATTGAAAATTCTTACTTTTAACATTCAGAATATTACTACTATTGCACCTAGAACATCAGAGCAAGGACCAGAAGGAAATGAGGAAAATATTTTAAATGTCATAACATTTTCGCTTTTCATTCCACCACATTAAAACACAAAAAGGTAAAAAACCCTTTTAATAATCTTAGCTGACTTTCAGTAATGACTCTCAACAAGTTTACTAACACTTGAAGTTTCTGAACCATCAGTGAAATGCTTAAGTATCTAACAAAAATATTTGGGGGCTTATCTCATACGAACATGAGTGTTAGTGTCGCTAAACTATTTTGCTTCCTCCAAGACAAGTAACAAACATGGCATTTTCACAAAATTAATCTCTATTCAAAAATATAGAAAAAGTAAGTAGTAGCTTAACACACTGCATAGAAGAATCAGAATACAGAATTCATAAAATATAAATAGAGAGAGACAGGCTTACCGCAGATATTGCTTCATAGCACTAGTAATTGTCTTCACTTCCCAATCTACAGAGTTTTCCAGGTCAACTTCATTGCAGGTTTTTGCATCTAGAAAATAATCAGGAAAAGGGGCATGGACAAAAGGGAATTCTAAATCAGTATGCCCTACACGAACAGCAACACATTGAATTTAATCATTATGTATTTGCTCACATGAACGTAGAGGTAATATGTCCTTCTTACTATTAGTTAATACTAAGAAAATCTAATCCAAACTTCTTTATAAATTCTATTTCCATGTTTTGTTTTAAAAAGTATTAACCGCTGTGTTTTTCTTTAATAATGATCACCTTTAATTAAACAGAAAGATGTAGACAAACACAGAAAGATGGACAAAAACAGTTTAGAAAAAGGACCCACTAAGCATAATTCATCTTTTTCTCTTT
>Ga0181612_100246_pt1 | contig 19210 bp, 7 predicted proteins | sample HoacroProtozoa21_FD_119630 | JGI IMG/M metagenome (GOLD analysis project Ga0181612, IMG submission 119630) | Hoatzin crop microbial communities from Cojedes, Venezuel. Combined Assembly of Gp0051906, Gp0051904, Gp0051908 | reverse complement strand
TTGGAGTTTTACAAGACCTAGCTGGACAAATCCCTGAGCAGCCCCGTCTACATTTAGTGTTGGCCCTGCTCTGAGCAGGAGGCAAAGTTGGAGACCTCCTGAGCTCCCTCCCAAACTGCATGAGTCTGTGATTATGAAATTCGAATATGATGATCATATACGATCGTATTTGCATTGAATGAGATGAACCCACAGAGCAGGTGTCAGCAAAACCAAAGCATCACCTGAGGACTTAAATTGCTCTAAATGTGGTTTGCATGAGCAAAAAAGGAAAAACGAGATGTGTCTAGATTGTTCCTAAGTATTTCTGTATTGCAACAGAAAGTGACCTCTGTTTGCAGCCAAGCTTTTTTTCATGGTGTGGGAAAAACACAGGTTACTTCTTTGTTTAAAAAAAACCTCTTTGAAGAACTATTTCATTTGTAAGAAATACGTGGTACTGTGAATAAAATTCTAAAGCTTTTACAAAAGAAAAAATGAAAGTATAGGCTGGTATCTGATTACGATTTGGGGATCGTGAGATCTGTTGGAATGTGACCTAGTTTTACATGATAAAATGCATTATGGAGTATTAAAGGTGGATAGGACAATAGGAATCAAATAAGGAAAAATACTTTATTTTCGGAGTAATGCATTCTACTTCTGTACTTGAATGATGTGATAAGTACAAACTTTACAATGGGCAAGAAATAAGCAAGTATTGGTGGTGGAGTGTTGGAAGATTCTTATGGCTCTCTTCTGTCGTGTGAAAGAAGAAAAGAATAATGACTGCATTTACCTGTAGCCTTTAGCACTTTCAATGAGGTATTAATGTATAATCTGGACAATTTTTTTGCTTAGCGAGATTGGTTGTGCAGGTGTCTAAATAATATACAAAGTTAACAAAGGTAACAGGGATTTACTGGAAAATTTAAGTATTTCTTTCAGGGGACAATCAACTGTTCATGATTTCTTGGAGGCTCAGTATAAAGCCCCGAGACACACTTTTAACATGAGAGCCTCAACTGTGCCTGTAAATATCACATGAATTTTTTGGCCTGCAAAACCAGTATGTTGATTTAGATACAGATAAGGCAGTTGGCAGAAAGCATGCAGTATAGGTGTCTGTGCATCCAAATACCATTTCAGGGACAGTGACTGCATATGTAGATGTTGTGGATAGGTTTTATGCAAGTAGGTATGAAAATGTGTCTTTTCCTTCTCAGAGCATACTTACGACACTATGCTAAAAATTGCATTCTATAAACAATCAAGCAACCTTCTGCAGACATACAGGCTGAATTCAAAGACAGTAAAAAAGTTAATCTGAAATACTGATATACGAATTTATCTCTTTTTTTCTCTTCTCTTTTTTTTTTGTAGGTTCGACCTAAACCAGTTGCCCAAAATAACATTCCTATAGCCCCAGCACCTCCTCCAATGCTCGCAGCTCCTCAGCTTATTCAGAGACCTGTGATGTTGACAACAAAGTTCACACCCACCTCTTTACCCAACTCTCAGAACTCCATACATCCGGTTCGTGTAGTTAATGGGCAGACAGCAACCATAGCCAAAACCTTCCCTATGGCACAGCTCACCAGCATCGTGATAGCAGCACCAGGTACCAGGCTCGCTGGACCTCAGACTGTACAGATCAGCAAACCAAACATTGAAAAACAGGTACGGATGAGGAAGTGTCTACTAATGCAGCATGATGGGTTTATTGCTTTACTGTGCCAGTTTGGAGAGGATGACAACCATGGAGAAATACTCACTTGGGTACTGGAGATACTCATGTTCCAACAACAGTGCAAATTATGGAATGACTTGCAGCTCTTGGGGTAGGAGTTGCTGTTTTCTTTAATGTGGGCCATTGGAATTTTTACTCACGCTTCAGTGTTTTTATGCTCCCCCTACTGTCTTAACTTCAGTAGTTTATAAGCAAGCTACATTGCGGGCTGTATTGGTATCTTGGAGACCAAGTACAAACTGAAATCCGTGTTCGTATCAAGCCTTTAAGAAACACTGGAAAAATATTTTCTGTGTTTCTGTGGATGGCTACATGAAAGGCAAAAATTGTTTTTTAAATTAAATCATGAGGGTATTTAATACGGTGAATGTAGCCGTTTCTTCCTTGATCTTGCAGTCTTATGATTGGAGGCAAAATAGTCTCACTCAGCTTCTGAAGAGTGATAGCTCCCCGTGACTAAATTGGATTGATTGAGTGGAAGGGAAACTCTCAGAAACAGAGAATCCTACATGTTCAGTTCTAAAGTCTCTCTCCAGAAAAGACTTTTATAAAATAAAGCATGACTTTAGTCTGTGTGGATTGCAACTGACAGTCCTTGCCATTCAGTTCAAGTAAAGCAATCTTCTGTTTCATTTTTAACTATTTTGTATATTATATGCTAGTAATTGTATACTATTGTATACTATATAATATATTATCTATAACATAGAATATTTATGTAATTTGTATAAATAATAGTAGTATATATTTCACTTCTAACTCTTTCATAGACTAATGTACCTGGAAGTTACCTTCTGCTTTTGAAGTCACTTGTGGAGACTGTGAAAATCATGTGCATGAATGATATGCTCATGCTCAGTTCTGCTTATGAATTCTTATGAACATGTTCTTGCATACCTGAAGGCTGTCCCACAAGTTACTCAGGAACGCGTGCCCTTTTTGTACGATGTGAAGTTGTACTTCTGCAATACTATACTTTTGATGCCTGTTCCTTATGTCAGCAATATTTGTTTGCTCTTTGAATAATTACTGGCAATTCAACTGTTGAAAAACATACAGAAGAATGGTGGTGGTTTAATAATACATGAATTTTTCTGTGTATTTTCTCCATATCATAAAGGGGAAAAGTTTGTCTGTCTGTAGCATACCTCACTCAGTTTGTAGCCTCAACAGCTATGCCATGGGCTGAGGATTGTCATGCAGGGTTTCTGATACTATTGCAGGAGATTATGACTTCAGAAAACAAAAAAGCTTCAGAAACATCTGAGATCATAGGAGTCAGAGACACAGCTTTTGAGGCATTCATAATTTTATGAAATATGAAGACTAAAGAGTGAGAAGTACAAAAAAGACGTGCCATGCAGAGTGGTTTCTACCTGGAAGTCTTCCATGCGATGCTTTTTCTTAAAGTGTCTGCTACTTTTCCCATATTGTACAGTGATTTCTGTAATGGGCTAAATGCTTAAGATGACTTTTATGGCTTGACTGGCTGTGTGGGTTAATGGAATGGTGGGAAGGCTGTTTCATCCTTTGTTAAACAGATTATTTAACATTCCTCTCACGTCAGATTCCTCAATTAAGTCTTTGTTAGTATACTGCCAGCTTTAAACTGTTTTTCTCCTGTATCTGTGAAAGTATTTGTTTTGCTTTATTAGTCAAAGTAAAAAAAAGTAATTCGTATCACTGAATGAGAGAAACACTGTTTCTTTTCAGACTATTAAACCACATGTGGAAGCAGAAGAGAAGCAAACAGAAAGTCGTACAGTTACTCCACCTGCTGCACCGAAGCCAAAACGAGAAGAAAATCCACAGGTATCAGAACACACCCAGAGCTTTCTTTTAAGAAAAAAAGGGAACACTCTGTCCTTCAGAAAACATTTTCCCTCCTTTGTTACCTCAAGACTCCCTAACTTCAACATTCCATACATTCCTGTTGGACAGCAGTAGTTGAGAAGGCTACAGAATAAGAAATCTAAAGAGATATAATGCATTGCATTTTCAGTCCTGTAATGCATTTGACTTCTGAGTTTTTTGTAGGTTAGAAGATCGGAATTTCCCTCTGATACTTCCTTCAACCAGGAGGCTTAGATTACAGTGTTGATTTCCATTCCTTTGAGGTTTTAGACTTCTGGAGTTATTTTTACTACTGGAGAAATGTCTTTATTTTGCTTTATAAAGTATTTCTGCTCTGGTGAGCAGGATGGAAAGTGTCATGTATGTTCACATTCTGCCCGGGTTTTATTCCAGTTTAGGTCCAGTTGGGTTTTGGGGGGAAGAAGTGGCCAAAATGGCTTTCTTTAAGCCTTTCTGCCACACCGAGCTTAAGAACTGTTTACAGCTAAATGCTCTACTACATTTGTTTTTGTAGATCGATTAAAACTGACTACTGTGTGAGCATTAACTGTTGTCAGTACAAATTCTGACTTTTACATGTCTCTGCACTTCCTGTATTAAAATCAGAATCCTTTAAGAAAGCCTTTAAGAATTCCTTATTGAATGGCAAATGTAAACCAGAAAGATCTTCAACTAGCAGTATTTTGCTGGCAATTGAACTGTGTTGGTATTTACGGAGAGCCAATCATATAGTCAGTTCAGTGCTGGACTGGAAGTAAAGAAACTGCTTTCTTGTTCCCAGCTCTGCCAACTCTGTGATCATGAGCAACTGGCATTTCCCTCCATCTCAGGCTAGGTTCCCATCTAGAAGATGGGACTGTTGTCGATCCTCTAAAACAGTTTGACATATATGGATGAAAAGTGATTTATAGAAGCAAAGTATTGCTAATAACGTTTGTTGCTTAGTTACCTGTCAACTGACTTTACAAGTGATATAGCTGGTCCTAACAGTTGGACTTGTCACGATCTTTTGTTCTCCCTCCTCACAGAAACTTGCCTTCATGGTGTCTCTGGGATTAGTTACTCATGACCATCTGGAAGGTAGGAAAAATGTCTATAAAGTTGGTTCTTGAGCCCCCTGTTTCATGGCCATTCTGAGTTGGAAGTACGGGTCAAAAATATTTATGTATTCAATGCAGTATTTTCTTGCACAGAAGTACATTTGGAGTGTCTGTACTCTTGATCTAACTTAAGTTTATGCATGCTTTTTTATTTATCTTATTACATTGAAACAAAGTAGTTGCTTCTGCAGCGGAGATCAGTGGTTGGGAAGAAAACGTATGCTCTCATGGTAGGAAGGAAATTTGTGATAATCCTTTTGCTTTCTGGACAACCCTTGTACCTGCAAAGTTACACCATGGATAATTTTAGTTTAACCCACATCTGGATTTTTCATTTATTTCATGATTTCATGGGACTGTAATCTGTAGTGAATGAGTTAACAGGTTATAATTGGTTTTATAATTTAAACTCCTTAATCCTATACAGTGAAATACAGCCTAACATTTCAGTGGCTTGCATTTTCCTGTACTGTATTTATTCTTAAGTATCAACAAGGTTGCCAGGAGCTCTTTGTTCTAGATCCCAATTACACTGACCATGATTTTAAAATATCTTAGTTATGGGGTGCTTGGTGAGAAGATGGCAAGCATTTCATTAGTTAGTCGAGCACAGTATTTGTATTCCTTGTCAGCTCTTATTTTTCAAGCCTTCAGAAATTAGAAATATAACAAAGTTGCCTGTATTCACATGGTTGGTGTTCTGTAGAAATCTTCACAGCTCTCCTCACATGCAAACTGAATTCTGAGGACTTTATATAATTTCTGAGACCCATAGTTTTCTAACCTGAATGCTTTGTTTTACAAGAAATCCAAAGTAAGCGACAAGAGAGGAAAAGAAGAACAACAGCAAATCCAGTGTACAGTGGAGCCGTTTTTGAGCCTGAGGTATTAATTTTTTGCCAGAGAAAGCCGGTATACGCATTCTCAGCTTGTGTGTCTTTCTGTCATGTTGCTGCCTTCTAAGCTATCTCAGTCCTAACTAGACAGGCAAGCTATCATTTATAGTTCACAAGGCCATTTCAATGATACAACCCTCAGATTTTTGAACAGTAAATACATTGGGATGTTCTTCTAATACTTACATCTATTTCTGCCTTCTCCTATGTAAAGCTGACATTAAATGGCAGTGTGTGTTAGTATTACCCTTAGGTCAGCTTGTGTAGAAGTCTGAAGCAGTCCAGATGTCAGAAGTAGTGTAAAAAAGCTAACTTTGCTGAAGCTGTGCTTCAGAAGACAGAACAGCCAGTAATTTCAGTTAGTCCTACTATGCTGTTCCTCAGCTATTGCATATAGTTGTTGCCAAAAATGTTAGCCAACGGAAGTTGTTATATTCTTCCCTGCAGCGCAAGAAGAGTGCAGTCACGTACCTGAACAGCACAATGCATCCTGGGACACGTAAAAGAGGTGAGGTATACTTAGACCTGTGTCTCTGCTGTATGCCTCTTCCTCCATCTTGCATTTGCAGTCACCTTATTGATTTGAAGAGTGAAACAAAGAAGGACTCTACAGTACTTAATCTGTTCAGTAAATTCCCATGGTAGACAAAGATCATGACTTCTAGGGATTAGCATAGCAGATTTTATTAGGCAGCTCAGTGTTTCGTTTCAGTTTCACTCTCCAGAAAAAAAAAAACAAAACCCAAAACAATAGGTAGGACAAACCAAAAGGTGAGATGTTTGACCAGCATTTAGCGGTATAAAGCTGCTGTCAATATCCTCTTGTTAATTATGAAATTGCATTGTTACTGTCAAGAAGAAGGTGGTTATGAAAAAAGTGTCCGTGCCCTGAATAGGAGAGGAAACTTAGTGTGACAAAAGCCTTATTCCCCACTGGGAGTAGAGATGGGTCCTTCAAAGGAATTTATCTTGAGCAAGAAAAGCTATTGTGCTCATACTGAGCACTTATCTGCAACCAGTGTGCCCCTTGTCCTAAAATGAGATATGATCTTTCATATAGGTATGTGGTATTGTTCAGTAGAAATACTTCTGTAGAACAGGTAAAATTTTAAGACTTAGATTACGGTGAAACAGATGACTCAGAACATCATAGGAGAGACTGTGATACCATTTTTTGTGCATGGCATCAACCACACATATATGACAATACTTCTCTGATTTTTGATGATCGTGCGCAGTCCTTAAAGACTCATAATACCTTCTCTACTCCTGAGTTTGCTGCCAAAAAAACCATAGTCAAACAGATTAAAAAAGACCACAGTCCTACCTAGCACTGACCAGTTCCATTATCTTTGGTTTTTGGCTGCAAAGCCAAATATTCATTTGACATGTGCTCTCTTTGATATACCTCTTCAGTCCAGCAGGCAACGTGGCAAAGCTGACACTTCTGCAGCTATGCTGTTTCTAAATAAAAGACATCAGTCTCTACTGCAGTCCTCTACTAATATTAAATGTATTTTTTAAAATGATATGATGTGGATTTTATAGAGAGAGAGTTTTGGATTTACTCTGTGGATAAGTAAATGTTCCTTCTTGTAGTAATTAGTTCTGTTTTAGAACTCATTGTGAGCAATTACTGTATCAATGAAAACGATTGCATGCTTTTATATTTGATACTCTTTTAGCCTGTTTTTGTACACTGACTGCTATTATACTTTCTTTTTTTTCCCACACCCTGTTGTGAGCCTGTACCTTGCATCAGCACCAAATTAGTAGCACACATTTTCAATTGACAAAAGATTTGGGTGTATACATTTGTTTTGTGATTTAGTATAGCAGTATATTAGGTGAAAAGCTTATGCAAGCATGTGTCCTTGAGAGCTTTAGTTTAATTCTAGATGGTGCTGAGCATGTCAGAAATTTCAGCCATGGACATCACTATCAGAAATCCGTTTCCAAGGACATACTTAGTTCTGGAACATTTCCAGACCTTAAATGCAAGGTTTAGCATGTTAATAGGTATAGACTGACAATCTGTAAACATAAAATGTGGGAAATTATTCCTAGATACTAACTCCTTTATGTTTACGTATCCATAAATTACCCTGGAGAAGGGAGGCAGAGATGATGGTTACATACTGCTTTTTTGCTGTCTTGCTTTGCATACATAATTCTGTGAAAATTGTTATGAACACATTTTGGACTTCTACTGGTGTAAAGGAGCGTATAGGAGTTGTGCATAATCAAACATAATGACTGAGAAAGTCTAAGAAAGAATACAGAGTTTGGGTGGAGTTACACTGGAAGACCAGTGGTGGGTTACAACTGGTAGTGCTGGTGTTATGGGTCAGATAATAGGATCTGTTCTTGAGGTAGCCTAATTTAAAAAGTGTACCAGTAGGGTAGAAAGTGCTGATCTGCGGGTGAGTGTGTTTAAAAAAAGAGGAAGAAAAAGAGGGGGTTGGTGAGTGTTGGCCTCTGATAAAGGACTTAACCTTTGTGTAGATTTATGCTGGCACTAGAAAGATGGGGAGGTGTGGGAGAACAGTAGAAAGGATTTAACAGTAATTACTGTACCTTCTCTCTAGCTTTGATGCCAACATGTTTTACCTAAAAATTGAATAGCCTGATTTCTGGAAGTAGCAAGTGTCCCCATACTGCCTTTGTGGGAGTGATTCTTTGACCCTCTACAGAACTTATTTCTATTTCCTTCTGAAATATGTCTTTTAAATGTTCTTTCCTTGCAAAATTCTACTTAAAGATTTCTAAAAAATGTTTAAATCTTTGCTTCTGTCTTTCCACTTGTAACTTTTATATTAACTTCCTCTCTGTGCTACATCATTTCCTTTTTCATGCTAGCCAATGAGGACCACTGGCCAAAGGTATGTAAGATCATTTTTCCTTTTTTCTTTTTTTTTTTTTTTTTTTTTTGTGTTCCCTGTTGTTAATATGTAGGTCGTCCACCTAAATACAACACGGTGCTGGGATTCGGGGCTTTGACCCCCACGTCCCCTCTGTCCAGTTATCCTGACTCCCCTGAAAATGAAAAGACAGAGACCACATTCACTTTTCCCGCAGCTGTTCAGCCTGTGTCCTTGCCTAGCCCCAGCTCCACAGACGTAAGTAACTCTTGGGGATACGGTTACTTTTAGAAAGATATGCAGAAACAGCGACAAGGAAAATAGTTGCAGATTTTGTTTCTTTAGTCTCACTCATCATTTGTCTTGATTCAGCGCAGCGAAACAGTCCAGTGGGTTTTTTTAACACCCTACCTTTTTCCTCCTGCACCTATGTTCTTGTCCTGTAGAGATTTTATTTATAACTCCCCCAGCAGATTGAAACATTGGGAGGTACCAGGCATGCTAGATGAGTTCATTTCCTTTGTGCAGTGTCTGAGATCTTGTCTGACTGAACTGAATCTGTCATCCATGAAAAAGGGGGAAGGGGAGAATGAGAAGTATTACTTACAGACCATAATAACAAAAAGTTGTGATGTTTCTGTAATGAGGAGGAGGGAAACCGCTTAGGTCGCGTAGAACAGCCAGGAACAGCATTTGCAGCGCTGTTTTGGCAGTTCTGGTGTACTGGCATAGCTAAATACATCTCCCACGTGGTCAGATCGCAAAATCTGTCTTGAGTGAAATCTGGTCGTATTGTTATAATTTATAAAGAAGCGAGTGTCCTTATTTCAAGTTAATTCAAAGATAAGATTTGCTACTCAAAGCACAACCTTTTTTAAGTTACTGAGAACTGTCCAGTGATTTCATTGCTTCTATTTCTTGCAAAAAACATGATGCAAAAAATTAAAGGTCATGCATTAACTTTGGAAGATAAATAGTGTGGGAAGAATTGGACTGACTCGCTGCGTAGTTCCCAAATGACATAATGAAGGGACTGTACGCTATGGTTTGTCTGAAAGTGTACTGTGACTGTTCAGTATAGGTGAAACGGTTCATTGCACAAAAATTTTCAGGAGTTGTAGTGCACTTCCAGTAAAGTGCTTGCGTTTTGATGACTAGTACTTAGTGGGCACAGTTTAAAAATAAAAAGGTGCTTGCTTATTTCTTCATACCAGTGCGGCAAACTCCTTCTGCAGTCTGAGTCAGGGAGGTCTCTTCCTCCCCAGCCCACCACCCCCTTTTTTTAAAAGAAACATATTATCAGATATAATTGAGGCCCAACCATTTGAAATGGGCTTTAAGAAAGAGTTGGGCCGCTTTATTTTCATCTATGCAGTGGCACCGCTGTAAGTACATAGACTAAGAGACCAACTCTACTGGCCGTATACAACAGGGAATAGAAGCCAACTTCTTGCCTCTGAACTGTATTTGTTCTGCAGAGGTAAGAAATAGAAATAGTACAAGTGTGCCTGAGTCACTGAAATAAATAGATGCATTTCCGATACCCAGGGAATATGTATGTGAAATTAAAAGGTTCTCTTTTATATAGTCATTTTTGAGAGCAGAATAGCACTTGACTGTAAAAACCCTTTCCTGACAGTCAAACGAATGGGACTGTGGAACAGCCCCTCAGGGAGAAGGTGGGGTAGCTCCATCTCTGGGGACTTTTAAAAGGAAGCAGTACAAACAACTAGCAAACATGCTGGAGAGCACATTTATTACATTGACCCCAAGAGGAGGACTGGATAATGTGGTGGGGGTCTTTTCCATCTCTGAATTGTGTGTGTATACTGCCAAGTCTTTTCTCACTGTGCAAGAGTTCTCAAAACAGTATAATGAGTTGTTGCCTTGTTTTCTGCAGTACCTGGTGGCAGCAAGCTAAATCAAGAGTAGTGAATTTCTGTAGCATTCAAATCTAGTCCCGAATGCCCTGAATTTTGATGGTATTTAGGCCTAGATACTGGTTTGCTTTAATATTCATTAATTAACAAAAATAGAAGTATTTTAAAGACAACAATGGGAGAATACAGAGCAGGTAATTAATGTTCTCTCTTACCTGATGATATTATAATATAGCACAGTAAGACTCTTTCCCCTTCAGAATCAGATATAAATCTGCTTTAGTGTGTTTCCAGACATGTCGTTTAGTTTATGCATATGAACAGCATTAACATTTTTGTGGGTTTAATTTTTGGAAATAATTTTATCCCAAAGTCCCATTCAATGCATATTCGCTATCAGTTGGGTTAATTTGATAGACTTTTCAGAAATATTTGATACTGAATTCTATATAAAATAAAATACATGTAAAAGAAGAAAATATATTTGAAAGTGCTCATAAAAATATTTTAATTAAAAATAGACTATTAAACAAAATTTGAACCTTCAGAGACATCAGAATATTGGAAAGAAAGTAAATACGAGATCTGTTCTTCTGTCGTTGCATGTCATAATTCTTACTTGCTAATCATAAAGAGAGGAATGGTTTCCCATTGCCATCATAAGCTGGAAGGTAGTCTTCTGTTAATATGTTCTCATAAAATTGCTGTGTAAGCTTGTGCAGTCACATTGCTTTTTTGTGATTCAGTTTCTCCCATTTATACATTTGGCATGGTGCTTCCTTTTCCCATCTGAGTTTTGAGAACTTAGCAATACTTGTAAAAACCTTTAGTATCCTTGGCTGGAAAAGTGCTATATGATGCTGGAAAAGTACTATATATTTAAACACCAACAGTACTAGTTGTACTGGAGGTGAAGACAAAGAGGAAAATTAGGTCTTTGGTGTTTAAGGAGCTTGCAGCTTAATTAGATGTAGAATACAGTATACACTCAAATGCTCATGCCACAGTTAATGACCGGCGCTACCACCGAGAACTATCCTGCCTGTCACCAGCAGTGTTTTCTCATCCCTTAAATGCCCCCTATGTTGTTCCAGCACAGGTATAGCTGAGGCCACGTTGTGATCTGCATAAGGGAACTGGCATAGCTAAAAATTGTTAGTGGTAGCCAAGATCGTGATCCTCATCTGTCTTTAGTCAGCCTATGAAAGTTTACAAATCAGGCCAAGCACTTGGGACCAGGCACCATGGGCCTTCTTGCCTTTCTTCTGAATTGTCATTCTCTGACTGACAGGGATAAATTTTGAAGGGAGGATGAAGCAGGAACTTGAGATGGGATTGGTGATAAGGATGAAAGGGTGGAAAGCAGAAATAGAACCTGGGAAAAGGAAGGAATTAATGCAGTAGGCAGGATTGAGCAAAACTTCTCTCTCCTTTTTTTTTTTTTTTTGGCAATTGTCTATGAACCGTTTGGTTATGTGTGATTCTCCCTCACACAGTAGTGGAGTATTCACCTGGAAGATAGCAATTGCCTTTGAAGGTCAATTACTCAGCAAGAAGAATAGTGCAAAAATATCTATCCTAGTGATGGTTCAAGTCTGTGATCACAAAATGTCTTTTTATTAGTAAACTCCTTAAAACAATGTTTCAATTGAGAGGAGCATTACAGAACATTCAGAGCACAAAGTCAAGCGCATAAAAGTTAGGAAATGCCAGAATTATTGTTGCTTCTGATAACTTAATTCACTTACCTCATACATTATGATCATCTTTATTTGTATGGTCATGAACAATTCCTGTTCCAGACTATTTAGTTTTGCCATGTTGTTCCAGTGATATATACATATGAGTATAGATCAATATGTTCAAACACAGAAACTACATATACTTCCGATTTGATACTGTGTTACTCAGTTCTGTTGCCTAAAGCCAGGCCCCGCTGCTCTAGACACTTGGAAAAGTAAAGAAAACCGTTAGCTGTCCAAAAAGCTTTCATTTCTTTTCCTGATCTCTTGGTGCAGACGAAGTAGAGCAAAAAGTGACATTAACTCACCTTTTATGGTCTCTGTTCTGAAATTATTCTTCAGTCTCTTCAGCCTGTAGCACGTGTTAGAGCAGCCTCAGTGAACTCTGCTCTAGCCTAAGCTGGCTGCCTATAGCCTTCACAGAGCTGGTCCAGAAGCTGAGGTTAGTGGGGTGCATGTCACAACATCAGATCCAGCCCCCCCTTTATGCGTATCTTTATTAACTGCCCATAAAGCCTGGGGCATTTCTTTGGAATCAAACAGTGGCTGGGATTTTGGTAAGGCCAGTTATTAATTCTGAGGACATTGTCCTGAATTTCGTGTTAACAAAAACAGGACTGTGGATTTTGTGCATGTGTGTTATCTCAATGCGTTCAGCTGCACTGCACACTGACCAGCTGCATCACTTCAGGTTTTGCAGCATTGAGTTGTGTGGAGGAGGTTCTGAGTCTTAAATGTCTTCCCCTCAAGAAACAACTGTGTCTGTCTCTTGTGTAGGTCTCTTTCGGCAGGCTATTAGACAAAACATTTCTGGTTTTCAACACACCAATAGTTGAGCCAGTTACCAAGTGCTGTCTTGTAGTCTGTGGCAACCAAAGTATCTTAACACATGTAATTCTCTAAAACGAGAATTTTCTTCTGAAATGTTAGAATTTTCCTCTTAAATTTTTTCTTATGTTGCAGAGGATTTTGTTTTAGCTTATATGGCATCTCCTGCCTGCCTTCTTTTGCTTGTACTCACAGAATGTATGATAGAGGAAGAGAAGTTTTTCCCAGCCTGGTTACACAGATCGCTTCACAAGAGGCATGAAATGTCACTGATTTAATTCTTCATTTAACACTGAGGAACTCTCTCTTGTTAAAGGGTGAAGTAATACCATAACCCAGCTCTCAAAGATCTCTGGGACTTACAGAACCAGCACATGGCACTGAAAATTCACTAAAGATTGATCCTTTACAAAACATGACATCAGTGCTATCCTTGGGAATTAAGAGAAGAATAGCCTTCACTTCGAAGAAAGGCCTCATCAGCAGTAAAGCTGGGGAGCAGAAACCTGAGCAGATTGCTTGTGTGTCATTCTTCTAATATATTTAATATTTTATCCATAGTACAGATTAGTGTCATTTTTCTTGCCTGGCAACTTAATGCATAAGTGCATGGCCAAATCTGCTATCCCTCCAAATTGATAGAGCTTACTCACACACTTGAAAAGACTGTATGGGTCAAAATGAAGCCTTGCACACATTGATATTTCATACAGGGGGAGTTTGTTGCGTGTGTGAAACTTGAACTGAAATTGGTGAAAAGTGTGTATTTCAGACTCCATGTGGGGCCTTGGATATGTTGAGTTGCCAGGAGAGCCCACAGGCGGTGAGAAGAGAGGGCTGGGGTGCCCCTTTCCACCTCTGCGATGCTGGGCCGTCTTCCTCTCATGCCTCTTTGTTCAAATACCCGAAAAACAGAAACACCACCACTGCTCTAAGCATGAGGTGGGAGTAACAGGAGGAGAGAGAGAGAAGAAAAAGTGACATAAGTCAGACCTACCTTTCTGGGAAGTTAATGGCTGTAGAAGATAATTATCTCTGATGGTGATGCAATAGTAACTAAACCTAGTTTTTTTAAGAGCCACTGCCAGTAATGTTTTCAATTCTTGCTTTTAAACATCTCTTAGTTAGAAAATGTCTCTTGGTATTCTTTCATCCTGGCTCTCAGCCTACATTAGTGATGAAGCACTCTCTGTAGAGAATGAGAAAATTTTGAGTCACAGCTTTTTTGGTGCCACTTGAGGTAACCTAAGTGAAGTAAAAAGAATTGTCTTGAAACATATTTTATTCTGTTCTTTTTCATTTACAACCACACCTTTTCCTTCCAGTTTCATTTTTAAAAGTGACCTAAGTATTTGACAGTGTTCTTTTAAGTCACTGAGTTGGGGTTTCTTACATACTGTTACTGGCAAGAGACAGCCTCATCAGCATTCCTGAAATGGAGTTGTGCTTACATCCAGAAATGAGAAGGGTTAAGAAAGTGGATAGCTCATCACTTTACACGAAAAAAAAAAACAAAACAAAACAGAGTAAAGGGGAAATCTTAAAGAAGAAAGGGTATGGGGTAGCAGTTGTTTAGAGAAGCTATGGTAACAAGTATTTACTGTAATATTTTGCCTTGGGAGGACAGAGGGAGTGTTTGGGAGGACAGATGTCAATGATTCTGATATCCTGCCTGGTTTTCCTGTTTCACAGCCTAAAAAGGGCTTGACCGTTTGGAATCTCCTTAGAAATAGTTTGTGCTATAAACTTTGCATTCAACCAGGATGTAGATGTCACAGGTCAAAGTTCACTTTTTGCCTTCTCTCTCTCTTTCTCTCACCCACACCCCTTCCCCTCAATTTTTAGGGCGATATCCATGAGGATTTTTGCAGTGTTTGCAGAAAAAGCGGGCAATTGCTGATGTGTGACACATGTTCACGTGTTTATCACCTGGACTGTCTGGACCCGCCTCTGAAAACCATTCCCAAGGGCATGTGGATCTGTCCCAAATGTCAAGACCAGGTATTGTTTGACAGACAGGGAGAGTTGTGTACAATGCACTATGAAGATTATTTTGTGTTAAAGAAAATAACCACATCACTTGGCTTATTTAGATTAAGACAGCCTGACACTGAACAAATCTATTTGATCTGTAATAGGCTTTTGTGAATTTGATTGAATTACCTCTCGTGGAATGCGTGCAAATACAAAACTGTTAGGTCTTGCTCCCAGATTTGGGGTCTTTATTTGTGACCCATAGAAAGTTTGCTGTTCCTTTAAGCTTATTATTTCTTCAAAAGTTATTAGTATATTCTTCTGGAAGAATAAATAAAACACTTGTGCCTACCTCAATGGATAGTACAAATACAAGCCCCTGTTTATTCATATAAATCAAATATCAGAGAGGTTGTCTTCAGTGATCTCTTCAATAATATCATCCAGCATCAGTGTAACAAGGACAGGCAAACAGTTTGGTTCTTCTTCCTTCCAGATCCCTTTCTGAAAGTACACAATTGAATTGAAGTGAACAGATTATATTTTAATTTTTCATTTATAATTGCACAGATTACAAGACAGAGAAGTAAACTATTGTATTCCTAACCCTTACATGGAATGCCAGAAGTTGCAAAGGATTGCTGATAATTGGCAGCCTGAAGCTGTTAGCGTTCTGTCTAATGTAGCATATTGCTTGGTCGCCCATGTGACCTTTGGTTAGCCAGATGGTAGCGTAAGAAACAGCCTGTTCAGACTGTGCTGTTCAGAAGAATGAAAATGTACAACTCAAGTGACTTGGTCAATAGTTACGAGAGGAGGGAGTGTTACCCTGTTCCTGCTCTTGCCTGCTCTCACCTTATCCCTCCTTGCTGTATTTCTGTGATAGGTTCCCACAAAATTAGGGGGGGAAATCTGAGTAATTTCACTGTAAAGTGGCCGAGTCCTCTATCTTCTGAGACACCCCTCTGATTCACTTATTAAAAATAAATGTCTTTCCTCTCAAAATAAAGTTTGTTAGCAAGGAATATGTAGGAAGGATCTGAAGGATATAAATGGTGTTTACCCTTATAAAGAGGGTTTGACAACTCTATGAAGATGATTCTAATAAGAAAGTGAGATAGGATGGTTTCGTGTTTTACTGGTCAGGAAGTGTGATGTTTGAATGTATGGTGTGGAGACCATTCTGTGCCCTGAAAACTTTTCTGCTAGAACAACTAAGATCAGCAATTTTTCTGAACCATGAAATAACATTTATGTCTCCTGGCAAGTTTGAGTTCAGATATATTATCCTTTCATTCCTCTTTTAAGTTTTTCAGTTTCATTAGTAGACTTTATTTGTGGTTATGGAGGGAATTTGAGAAAAAGCTGACGTTTGTAAGAAACAGGCCTGCTTTGTGGGAGCCACAATACAGTTGTAAATAATTCCCTCTGTTAAATCTCAGAACAGGTCTGTGAAGCTTCATGTTAACAGGGCTGAGGCTAATGATAGCCATAAAAGAAAATCCTCAGTCTTTCCTTCTTGCTTTCTCCTTTTTGTTTTCTTAGAGGTAGATTGTGTACCAGTTAAATCTCGAAACACTTTTCTTTCAGATGCTAAAGAAGGAAGAAGCAATCCCATGGCCAGGAACTTTAGCAATTGTTCATTCATATATTGCATATAAAGCAGGTAGGAAAATGGAGAACAACACTTTTGTTTCACTTCTAATAATGGAAGATGTTATTTTGGGAATGGGATAGAATGGTATTTCCTTTACAAAAGGAGATTAAAGGGGAAGAACCACAATCACTAGTGAAGTGAAAATAGCAGTCTAAATATTTGTTAAGCCTTCTGTGATGCTTGTGTGTGTAGGTGAAATTTTGGGGATGATTTAGTGCACAAGTTGTGGAATTGACTTTAAACACTATCACTCTTTTTACATGAAGCAGTTTAGACACTCTATCCACTGTTGTGACAGGAACATTTTAAATATTATGATTAATATTCTGTTTTGCAGCGAAAGAAGAGGAAAAACAGAAACTACTTAAATGGAGTTCAGATTTAAAACAGGAAAGAGAACAACTAGAGCAGAAGGTCAAACAGCTCAGCAATTCTATAACGGTGAGTATTGCTCTCCCAAATAACTGCACCTGTGTTCTGGTGCCAGAATACATAGAGAACACTATGCAGTGACTCCATGTACTAGACCTGTCTTCCACTGCATTTACTGAGAATTGAGTGAGTGCTTTCCTTTGAGTTTTAGGACTTTGGGAAGCAGGAATGATAGACAGACAACATATACTTACACTGAGTCACTAGCACATGATCCGTGATGACCGTATATTGTAGACATACAGTGACCTATAGTATCAGCAGGTGACAAACATGACCCAGAGTGTTGTTGTCTGTGGGCGGTAGATGAAGTCAAATTCTCCAGTGTCTTACTTAAATAAGAATGGTTGGGCCTCTGTGTGTAATAAGAGTTACAGTCTTGGTGCCCTTTCCAGACCTTCCTAATACAAAAGTGACAGTTTACTCACGAGACTCTCAGGCTCTTGACATGTTGCCTTGGCAGTCGGCAGCTGGACACTGTGCATGCCTCTGCGTAATATTAATTAGACGATGCCATACTTCAAGCCAGAAGCTGTAGTTTCCACCTTAGTTTATCGCAATAAATGGAGCATACATATTAATTTGCTCTCTCCTCACCTTAATAAACAAATCAGGCTCTTGAGTTGCCCGTGTGAAGTTTGAGTCCCTCACTTAGTGTAGCCCTAGCCAGTATTACAGAATGAAAAATACTGAAATCTCTTACGTAGCAGCATTTGTAAGACAGATACCTAAGTACAGACTTTTCATTTTTAAATGCACTTTTCCAGTCTGCCTGTCTTTACCTATTAGAGCAAAAGAAAGTATCCCATGCTTATAGACCACTAAATGCTAATGTTACAAATAAAATGTGAGCTAACAAGTGGTGAGAAGTGCTGGTTAGCACTTCTGGAGACTGTCATCTTCTGGTTAGCAGTAGCTGGGCTTAACCTCAGCATCACTAGAGCATTAACACTGTTTCTCAGGCAGATGCAAGCCCTCAACATGGGGGATTGACAGTTGGTAAGGAGAATGGTTTATTTTATATGATCAAGTCATTGTTTATACGTTCATTAGAACTGTCCAAAAAAGACACATTACGCCTAAATTTTGTGATGTTTTTATGACACCATGAGCTTCGTATGAAAATAGTAAAGCTGAAACCAGCAGTGTCTGGAGATCAGCGTGGATAAAAGGTTTAAAAAATGTAGGAAGGTTGCCATCTTTGTGTAAGAACCTGAATGTTACAGACATAGCTACCATATCCTTTTTGAGAGTTTCAGATATAGATATAAGCAGTTTTTCACCCTTGGAACATCATTTGTGCACTTTTTTTAAAGTTGTCTTCCCCTGACTCTTGATGAGCTAGCTAGGCTACTACGGCTTCTGAGAGAAAGAAGTGGCCACAAAATAAGATTTTCAAGTGAAGAAGGGCTTGTTTTTCTTTTCAAGTGCCCCTTTGTTTATTGAGAGGAGGAAGTGATGTTCCTGCTAAAATGTATGTGAAAGCAAAGGCTGTATCCCATTAGCAGCATGCACACACACTGTCAGCAGTCAGCTGCAGTAGGATGCCTGAGTTTGCAGATCTGAGCTAAAGAAATTTCAGCAATGCAGTACTACTAGAAAAAATTATAAGGACATGTACTTGGAAGTTTCCCTCCAAAAGGAACACAAAAGGATGGAGCTGTCTGTGTTAGTTTGAAAAACACCTTGGGATGAAAGGGGGCCATACCAGATGACAGCTGCGTACTGGCAGTGTAGTTCTTCAGCCTGCAAATATAAATTCTCCTGCGAACACAGCCCTGAGACTCTTTCACTTCCAGACTGGGAAAGTGAAATTGGAGCTGCAGTCTTTTCTGCGTACTTACGTGTAGATCTGTGAACGTATTTCTTCTCTTATCTTCTTTCATTCATAAGCTTGAACTTACTACTGCTTTTCTGTTTTGCTGCAGAAATGCATGGAAATGAAGAATACCATCCTTGCAAAACAGAAGGAGATGCACAGCTCCTTGGAGAAGGTAAAACAGCTGATCCGCCTCATCCAAGGCATCGACCTTTCAAAACCCATAAACTCTGAGGTCACTTCAGTAGCCATCTCCAATGGCATGGACTCCGCTAACAATACTAATGCTGCCACCTCCACCTTAGCCCCCTCCCCTTCCCAGAGCTGCATGGTGAACTGTAACAAGGGCGATGAGACTAAATAACACAGTGAAGTTAAGAAGGAGGTGGCAGCGAGGAGGAAGAGCAAAATAATTAAACTTTAGAAAAGCAAAACTGG
>Ga0181612_119934_pt1 | contig 19212 bp, 14 predicted proteins | sample HoacroProtozoa21_FD_119630 | JGI IMG/M metagenome (GOLD analysis project Ga0181612, IMG submission 119630) | Hoatzin crop microbial communities from Cojedes, Venezuel. Combined Assembly of Gp0051906, Gp0051904, Gp0051908 | reverse complement strand
TCTCCTTCTCTGGAGATATTCAGGACCCGCCTGGACAAGGTCCTCTACAGCCTACTGTAGGTGACCCTGCTTCGGCAGGAGGGTTGGACTAGATGACCCACCGAGGTCCCTTCCAACCCCTACCATTCTGTGATTCTGTAATAACAACAACAACAACAATAATAATTCTGTGTTTGTTTTTCCTCTGCAGTTAATATTTTGACACCAATATGGGAAAGCAAAACAGTAAACTACGCCCTGAAGTCATGCAAGATCTGCTAGAAAGTACAGACTTTACAGAACATGAAATCCAGGAGTGGTACAAAGGCTTCTTGAGAGACTGTCCAAGCGGACATTTATCTATGGAGGAGTTTAAAAAAATATATGGGAACTTTTTCCCTTATGGGGACGCTTCTAAGTTTGCGGAACATGTATTCCGCACTTTTGACGCCAACGGAGATGGAACAATAGATTTCAGAGAATTCATCATAGCCTTGAGCGTAACGTCGAGAGGTAAACTGGAGCAAAAGCTGAAGTGGGCATTCAGCATGTACGACCTTGATGGGAACGGCTACATCAGTAAGTCAGAGATGCTGGAAATCGTGCAGGTATGTGCTGCTCAGAGGCACCCCTTGGCCTCCCTCCTTCCAAGCAAATTATGAAGCAGTGTTGCAATGACACACAGAATTAAAAACTCTGGCATCATTTGGGGGTTTGTCGTCTTGGTTCTATGTGCAGCTGCTTGAGTATAAGATGTTGTTTCATTTGGCAAAGATTGTGTCACAGTTCAAACTACAGCATTTGATATCCATTGCAAGATTCTCCTGAGCAACATGCTGTGTGGGAAGTTCTTGTTTGGGAGTTCTGTTAGGCAGGAACACAGCAGCTAACTTTCTGATAAAAGTGATTCTGTCCTCTGGGAAATCAGTGTCAATCAATTACAATTAATTACAGTTGGACCAAGTAGGTATCTTCAATCAATCAGGCAGAGTACTTTTAAGGAAGGCAGGCTCACTCCCCAACAAGAAACAAATCTACTTTGAAATCACGTTGTTATGGAGAACCAACTCACATATTTTAAAAGATGTCGTCTGCCTGATTCCAGCAAGGTCTGCATACTTAGTGCTGTACTAGCTGTCTTCATATTAAGTTGCCAGTATAGATTATCTTTATCTGGGTAGGTGATGATTCCATACACAGCTTCTCTGGATGCATTTTTTTGTGGTGTTAATAGGAGTCCCACCTCACTTTGGCTTCCTCTGGCATTTTTTTACCCTTGAGGCACATCACTCTACTGAAAGCTTTAAAACATTTTTGATACAGTGGTATATTTACAAGGCTTGAGCCTGTATAATGCAGCACTGTTGTTTTTTTTTTAAAGAACAAGAAAAGCCTGTTATCAAGATCCTTTCTCTCCCTGGAAATTTTGAAATGCCAACTGCATACTGTATTATTCACATTTATATTTGTGCTGGAAATCAAGGGAAAGGAATGCACACAAATTACAGGCTGTGATGGCAAACTGCGTGTATGGACTCAGCCTAACGTGTGGTGTCCTTGTCTTGCTACCAGGGGTCTTCTCATGTCCTCTGAGCAGTAGCTAACACCAGCACTTGCACTGCTTCAGTGAGGCCAGATACAAAGCTGAGCTGCAAATGTAGGGTTGTTGTGTGGTCTTTCACTTGTTCTGTTTTGTGTTCCTGCGTCTGAGTTAAAGAGCAGGACTGCATTCAGACACAGAGACCTCCCTTTCTCCACGCCATGACAAACCCCGTGGAATATTTGCATTAGAAGATACTCTGCTCCTCACAAATCTTCCTCTCCCCTAGGGAGGGTAAACTGGCTATCAAGTGTTGTTTTCCAAGCTGTATTTCTCCTTATGAGAAAATAAAGAGAATCCCAAAAGAACCAACAAAATACAAAGCAACAAGGAGCCAAGCACAAGCAAGCGCCTGCTCCCCAGGCGGAGAAGAGGCCCCAGGGGCCGCAGGACCTCTTGCTGCTGTAGAGCAGCCTGGGCAAGTATCAGTGCTGAACAGCAGCACAAGCCATCCAGACCAGAAGATTTACAAACATGAAGAACAATGCCACAAATGTGTTCATATCAAATGTAGCTAAAACATTGGTTGCTGGATTCTGCATTAGCAAACCAAGCGAGGACCAATAAAGCTAGCAGCTTTTTCCAGTTACCCCAGATCTGCTCACCAACATGATTAGAGGCTGAAATTCTCTTCCTCCTCTGCATAGTCATGTTGGTACCAAATTGTAGCATTTTCCTTTACAACCATGATGCTACCATCAAATGAAACTGCAGCTGAGGGATCATTGTAGGGCGACATTTCGTTAGTTTGTACATCCAACCCAGAGCAGCACTTTGGCTGCATACAGCCCTCAGCCCGGCACTCCAGGCCTCCCACTGCAATTCCTGGGAGCTTTGGCTCTCTCCTCCTTTCAGAGTCACCCTGAAACTCAACTGAGTGATGCTTTCTCTCATTTACCCTCACCCCACATTTTGAGGCACCACACAAAAATTGATTATGGAAGTAAACAGCCTAATAATCCTAAGCAACAGTCATTTCTCCACTGTGGAATGGTTTTACAGTCAAGAAAGCTGCCCTCTCTGTGGTGGTGGAGCTTCCCATGAGGCAATGTGCTGGTAGATCTCACCCTGTTCTCTTCTTCCAGTTCTTTATGGTCACAGTGATCTCCCTGTGTTGCAGTGGTCACCTGTAGCTCCTTCTGGTGGGGCAGAGTTTGTTGCGTGGGCTCTGGAAATGTGTTCAGCTGATATGTCAGACTGAAGCAGATGAACATATTTTCTTGCTTTATTGAGAGGTTTCTTTGATGTAGGGTGATTAGATTGATAAAAAACCAGCTAACAACTATCACTTTCATTCACAAAAGATGATTATTTTTTAATACACAAAGACAGGATTCTGTATCAAATGTCTTCCTAGGGGCCCTCAGCCACCACAATATTTCTGACAGTGAAAAACAGAACTCTGTTATATCTCTGATACATGTCTCAGAGCAACCTACTACAAGTCCCTTATCTAGCATACATTTGCATATTGATACAACAAGATTTATTATGTTTTCACTGGGATTTTTGCATGAGACAATACATCAGAATGAATGCTAGAAGGAATGCCATCAACCTGAAAGTCTTAGTTTCACAGAAAAATACTGCCCCTATTACTGTGGGCTTATTATATCTTAAATAATATAAGGGCAAGGCATGCTTTTCTTCTTTTTCAGTCTGCTTTTCTTTGTGCTGTGAAAGTCCTCTCACCACAGTTATTTTCACTGTTACACTGATGGTTACTCGCATTTCCTTTCTCATGCTCTGGCCTAATGTAACACCGCTGCAGCCAATGCACACATTGCATCTTACTCAACATTGCAAGAAGGTGCTTGTGGTCACAGCGGTAGCAGCAGCAGCAGCACTGAAACAGGAGAGCTACTGGTTAAGACCGCTCATGTCACACAGGAGCCCTAGTAATTGGCCAGCGGCCAAGGAGATTAATGTGAATGGTCCATAACAGGTTTTTGAAGGCCATTTTCTCTGCAAAGAGATGGGCTAGAGGGCAAAGCACCTGCATTTCTTTCAGCTCCGTTTACCATAGTGCTGTTAACCTTGTACACATAGCTCATCATGCCTGCCCGTGAGCTTCCCCTACACAAGTCTTCAAAAAGCGCAGCTCAGACAAACATGAACCATCTACATGGAGCTGGCTGCACGGTTTGGAGGATCACGTAACTTCAAGGACTTTAGTGGTGGGCTGACAATTGTAGGGCCTAACGAAAGACGGTCCACAGGAGACTACTACACTTACTAGGCATAACACTTCTCCAGAGTACTGTGGGAAGATGATTCATAGCCTGCCCTCTTGACAGACCTTGCCACAGATCCTCGCAGGTTCTCCTGCTCTAGAAATGCTTTTCACTTCTCCCATATGTTCACCTATAATCTAAATAGCCCAGTCTACTCAAAATTAGCTGTGAACCAGCTAGAAGATTTGTGTTTGTTTCCCTTGCTGAAAAGGGATGTATTTGGCGAGAGTCTCTTAAAATAAGAGTTCAAATAAGCAATGGAAACCTCATTCTAAGGGGACATTTTTTTAACCACATGCAGTCATAAGGTATCTTAAGACTGCTGAGCTGAGAGATGAGCGTAACACCTCCAGTTCAATACAAATAGAGCACTTGTGTTTCGCTTGCTGGGCTCTCTTATTTGTAAGCCAGGAAGAAACAGAAGCTGATATGGGAAGAAGCAGAAGCTGATATAGCTCTCAGTAAAGACGGTGTCAAAAATCCCCATGGGATTGAAAAGAAAGCAATTTTTTCAGGCTGGTTATTCACTTCATGAGATTTTCAGCTGTCAAAATTCATTTCAACAAAGTAAAAAGAATTGCCTCAAAATTTGTGCTGTCATTGCTGCCATCACTGTAAGCAGCTCTTTGACACTTTGCCAAGCGTAGCAGGAAAGTGCAGCCCCCACTAAAGTTTCTGGCCCAAGTGCAGGGCTGGCAGCCAGCAGCTGGGAGGAAAACCTGTGTGAATGGGCGAAGGGGTGAGATTTGCCATAAATCACCCATCGCCGCTCATCCACAGGCAAGTGGAAAACCAAAGGGGAGAGCTCTGCAGGGAACTAGCCAGTTCAGATGAAGCTGGAGCCTGTGCTCTTGCCAGTGATGCACAAAGGGCTCTGGAGGCACAATTTCTTGAGGACATTCAGGGGTACCGGGGAGCTGTGAGGAGCTGAAGGCCACCTGCGAAGGCTGCCTTGACTCAGGCAGCTGATGGTAGATCACCACCCCCAAACCTTCTCCTGCTGAGTGCCACTAATGGCTTTCAGCCCAAGTGCTGTGAGGTTGAGGAGTCATTCTCCATGTGGAGAGGAGCCCCTGAAGCCTTGCAGTCCCAGGTTACAGCCCACGGTTAGTACAGCCCAGCTCCATGTAATTATCGCTTGAAACCAGCTTCCTTTGAAAGCTTGCTCTTTCAAACACGCTATAATGAGCTCGGTGTAGCTGCGCTGAATTAATATGGGGCAAGTCTCAAGATTCTTAATCGGCTTTAGCTGGCTTTTGCTTTGGGAAACTTCCCGCTGAACTTCTGAGTAAGGGCATAAGAATTTGTCCAGAATAACCATTTTCAGCATGAAAGGAACGCTTACTATGTTATTCCCATCTGGCTTTCCTAGAATATCTCATCTGTTATTCCCTTCACACGCCTCTGTGAAAAGGACTCTGTAGGATGAAGTCATCTTGAAGTGCTTTTTTTTTTGTTCTAAAAATCTGCATGTTCTTACTATGGTTACTTTGATCAGAGTAAACACGCCTGCACTCCCGGTCCGGGGCATTCCTCCCACACTGTCAATACAGATTCTCTGCTTTGCCGTCCTCTCACCCAGAGTGAGGGAATGACCCCTCCACCTCTCTTCCTACCCCAGACAAAAGCCAGACAGCTTAAGATGCTTAAACATTGGCAGATTTATAAGCCTCATCTCTGCTCTGACCCCTGCAAGTCTTGCATGCTGATGAGGATGAGGAAGGTGTAAATTCCTACTGGTCACCCTCTCCTCTTTTTTTTCTTCCCCTATTGCCTCCTTCACCCAGCTCCCTCACCCCTATGTTCATGTGCTTGCGTTTTCATCCCTTCTGCTGTTCTCCCAGCTATCAGATGATCACGGTTGTGTGGACAGCATCCCTGCCTGTACTGAGGCTCTGCCTGATACTCGGGCACCCAAATTCCCTTGGGAGCCTTCAGGCTTTCCCACAGTGCAATCACGGCAATGATGATGATGATTAAAAGGGTGCCCACCACTTTTCCATTCAGCCAGCAGCTGTTCAAGCTGAAATGTTCGGCTCTGCTTCCCTGCTCAGGCCCATAGCCAGCATTACAGACTTACCGGAGGGCAGACCAGGAAATCCGCAGCCACAGTGTTGGTGACATAACTGAGGGAGCAGATGTTTGACTGCACAGAGCACACGAGATGGATAATTAATTAAACAGGCAAATGCCTTTCTCAGGGTGTAAGTCTTTAAGTTATTCAAAGTCCAGAAGACGTGAAAGGTGAGCTGCTGACAAAGGAGAAGTCAGCAAGATGGCTGAGGAAGCTGGTGCTCCCTCGTCTGAGTGTAAAATGTCTGTGCCACTTAGCGGCATCCTCCAGCTGGTGAACCTGTGCTGACACACTGCTGGAGCTGTCCCTTGGGGACCCTTGGCCAGATGATGGGAGCATGCTGGGCAGAGTGCTTGCATGAATGGGAAAAGACGAGAGGGGAGATCCAGTGAGCGACCTTTGGCTTGCGCCAAGGACCCACTCTCCCAAAGCACGAGTAGGTGGAGAACAAGCAGCTAAAGCAATCACATCTGCACTAAGTTATCAATTGACTGCTGCAGGCACCGTTTTGGGGGGAAAACAAGAATGTGAATCTGTGGAAGAAAGCAATCCACACCTGCAGACCAAGGCTGCAGGGCAAAGTGACTGCCCAGTACAGCCCAGTGCATCCCAGCACCCACCAGCCAGAGGCCAACAAATTGCCATGGGACACAGAAGGAGCTGGTCAGACCAGGGCAATGCTTCCTTGCGCTGCGATGTGCTGCCTCTCCAAATGGCCGGGAGGGTCCCCCGAGGCCACCACCCGGCAGCCTCCTGGCTGCTGCTGTTCTCCCAGCTGTGTGGCACCATAAAGATATCTAACACAAAAAACACTTGTTTACTGATACTGCATGCTCTCATTCGCAGGCAACGTTTGGATAACCAGTTCAGAAACAACCACTCATCATCTTTTTAAAATTAACATTACATCTCTTTAAGGGGCAGCTAGCACCATACGTGACTAATGGATTTGTCTGCGCAGAGAATAGCTATGGGTGGCACCAGTGCCGTGCTGGACCAGAACATCTGCTCTCTGTGGAAAGAATTGTAAATGGGGTTTTGAGCTGTGTACGCACACCAACCCCCAAGGGAAAAGCCACCTCCTTGCTGGTCAGGTCTTCATGATCTGTGAGACGTGGCAAACCCAGGGAGTGAGTTGGTGCCCTCCTCGCAGGCAGGATGCTGACCACGGCAGGAGAGAAAGGAGGTGGGCGGGAATGAAAGGCAGGGTGAGGGAAGGGGGCTGGTGAGGACGGAGCCTGGCTGGCCAACGTATGGAGACACACCACAACATGGGACAAGACCTCAGAGGTCTTACCATTCTCCCAGGCACTGGGAGCTGCCAGTGCCTAACGTGCTGTACAAGAGATAAATTCATCTGAAGATTGTTTTAATACAGAAAAATGTAACCTCGGTCCAAACCCAGTTTGTGTTCGGCTGTGACTAAATAAGGAAACACAGTATTTCATAAATGAGGGTCGCACTGAAGAGCGCAGCTGCATGTACTGGTGCCAGCCGACTCCCTTCAGCATCTCGAGTAGGTCCCAGTCAAAGTTCTCAGGATATTTTCTGCCTATTTCTGTCACCAGGAAATAATCATACCTCTGCATTAAGATAATGTGTTCCTTACCAGCTCTTTGCTCCTGTCATACCGCACAGGCAATCTATAAGATGGTTTCTTCTGTAATGAAGATGCCGGAAGACGAGTCGACACCAGAGAAGAGGACAGAGAAGATCTTCCGCCAGATGGACACCAACCGTGATGGTAGGCACCCTACAGACACCGTGGCAGCTGCCTCTGTCCCTGTCCCGGGTGGCTGAGGTGTTTTGCCCACACGGGGTGACCCCTCAAACCCACCACTCCTCCTTTGGCTGTCCAGGCAAAGCCACCAGCATCCACAGCCAGCGGGGTGCAGGCAGGCAGGGCTTTGCCTTGCAGGGTTGCTTTCCCAGGGATTTTCCTTGTGCTCCCCGAGCTTCCTTCCACCATGCTTGTCCAGAGGCTTGGCAGGTGTGCTGTGACCCACCACATGTGCTAAGCAAATGTGTTTCTTTTCCAGGAAAGCTCTCTCTGGAAGAGTTCATCCGAGGCGCCAAGAGCGACCCATCCATAGTCCGTCTCCTGCAGTGTGATCCTAGCAGTGCCGGGCAGTTCTGAACCCGTTCTTTGGATGAATTATGTATCTGCTTTTTTTTTTTTTCCTTGCCAAACAACATTCATGGTAGTGTTGCCTCTGTATGGCCAATTATGCCTTCATTTGTGGCACCTTGTAGCTTCTTTTGTTGTGGATTAATTATAAGAATGCTGAATTGCTCTTAACAATTTGTCCAGAGCACGGGCAGTACTGTTTTAAACAGATATTGTGGTGTTATCATTATTTTAAAGACTTCATTTTGTTTTTTTGTTTTAACCTGTCTGTTTTGGAAAGTAGGTGTTGAGAAGGAGGAAACCAACAACAAAACCCTTGGCAGCATGACACACTGACAGATTGCAGATTGCTGCTTTAGTAGCTGAGCATTCACCCACAGGACCTGAAAGTGTAATAGAGGTTGAACCAAAGGGCTTGTGATGGGTGGGGTGGGATTCACCTGGAACCTCCTCTCCTGTCCAGGAGGCACCAGTTAAGGTCAAAGATGGGATCAGGAAGAAGTATAAAAGTGCAAAACACGTGCGGGGTGTATCGTCCGCACCCCTGCTCCTACGCCTCATTGTTTCAAAGCTGTGAACATTTTCCGAGTTGTGAAGGAGAAGGAAAAAACAAAGGTTGACATTTTTTATCTGAAAATTCAGCAATTTGCAATCCTGATCCCCAAATCCACAACTGATGATACCTCTTGCCATTTGGGATCAGCAAAGGCAGACACAGATATGGAAAACTGGGTCTTGACAACGAATTTAAGGGAGATACAAGTTGAATGTGAAATTTTCAGGTTAGTAATGAAGCCGTTTCTACTAAGGAGAGTGGGCATTCACGTGAGGAACTCACGAACACCTGCAAGCAGCTCCAGCTGAGGCACATCTGCTGTTCTGAATGCTCGTGCATAGCATGAAATATTTGGGGGTGTTTTTGTCTCTCTCCACGTAGATAACAGAGTTTCTGGGCCTGCCCTTAGGGGAAGGCTGTCATCAAAACTTGGTTTAAACATAAAATTGTAGCATTTATATTTCATTTATTTTAGTAAATTTTGAAAAATCTGTACTGAAATGAGGAAATGGTACGCTTTATGGTATATTTATATATATATAAAAATTAAAACAAAAAAAAGATCAGCTCTTGAGAGAAATGTTGAATGTTTATCTTTTCGCCTAGATGCAGGAGTTCTGAAATTTGCTGCTGCAAAATTGTATCCTTCTGTCAAAGCTGCTGTATGCAAAGCTAGTACACATACATGGGATTCTTGGGGACTTTACAAGCTCTGCTGCAATGGAAAAGCTTTAGCGACAGGAGGCATTATGCTGACTAAATTGGCATTAATCTGTCATTAGCTAAAGTCTGCTCCGTGATCCTGTTGAAGAGGTACCCATGTAGGCAGTGCACAGCGTTGGGAATATGTAAGGTCGTTAGAGTAACCTTTGTCTGACAGGCAAGGTTGGCGTTTTGTCAAGTGACCTTGTAGATGCTAATCCCCAGTAGCCTTAATTTAAAATAAACTAAGTAAAATAAGTCTGCTTTGCAGATGATGATTAGCTAAATACTAATTAGAAGTCATGAAAATGTATTAATAATCTTTTGTTGAACACTAGCTAGCATGTACAATAACTGAGAGAAAAAAACCTAGACTTAATTTTCCATATCATTTGCTTTGCCAGGTGGGAAGTGCAGAGCATAGTGAAATAAAATTAAAATAAAATGAGAAAAACACTGCTTATCAGTTGTACTAAAATTATTATGAGTGATTAATTACACTCGATAAATGTCTTCAGGAACGCACCTTTGTCTCAAATGATCACAGAAATCCAGTTGATGATATATTCCCATCCAAAATGCTGAGAGGAGATGTGTGTGGAAAAAATGAGAAAGCAAAAGAGGCCCAACCACAGACACAAACAGATTTTAATACCTAGCACTTCTAGCTGTTACTGGCATCACTGGCAAACTTTGCACCAGTTCTTCCGGTTGATGGAATTGTTCCCCATCCCTTTCTCCCTCATCTGCATTAGACATCTCATGCACAAATCTGACCCTTCAAAGGAGAGCCTGTGCTGACTTTCTTCAAGGTAACTTTCGGCTTTACCTGGAGAGGCTCTGGCCCTCTCTCCTGCCTCTATCACCTCATGTCTGTTCAAGGCTATGTTCCCTCTCGAGTGCTTTGAGGGCTGTTTTTCAGCAGGACAAGCCTGGCCAGACCGCTGGGGATTGCTGCGGGAAGGCCAGTGGACATGAGCTGATCGGCTTCCCCACTGCCGGGGCAGGACAACCAGTCCTGCCATCCCAGCCGCCCCCGGGGTGCTCCGTCACCACCCCTGCGTGGGCAGGACGAGGTGATGCTAGAGGAACCTCACGGAGCTTCCAACCTACCGGCTCAGTGCAGCCACCCTGATCCACAGCAGCCCAGACCTACAGAAGCTGGCAGTTACTGGAGGTGGACTTGGATAGCTTCTACAGTTCCATCTTCTGCTTAAAGTTGTGAAAGTAGTTGCACGTGACTGAAACTTATAAAACATTACTTTTTATTGAAGTGACCGCATTCCATCTCTCCAAACTCCAAACTAAAAAGTTTTATAAGATATTTCTGGCCCAGAACCTAATTGCTCTGGTTTTGCTCAGTAGTCTGGGGGCTTTGGGGCCAGGCTTGCTTCACATGTTAACGCTGGACAACATGTATTTGAGAACACAGCATATGATATGACTCCAGGCCAGCAGGGATGTAATTCTTCCCACAGTTTACAAAATCTAGAAGAATAAGAATTAGCCTACAGCTGCAGAGGACGTAGCTGGAGATAAGACGACTGTATAAACATTTACAGAGTGAACTAAGGTTATTCTTTTACCTGACTACCGCTGATGATTGGTATTGTTTTAAATTATTAACTATCTTTTTCTTTCTCTACCTCTACATGTACTTTAAAAGTGATGCATAGCTGGAGCTGCAATAGGAGCATCCGCAGACCTCAGATCAGCAAGACAGCAGTGGTGCGCTGCACCGTGGATTGGAATTTTGTGCTTTGCTGCCATTAGCATTTGCAATCATAACAGCCTTCATAAACCTTTTGAGACAAAATGACCTCTCCTGTATGAAATAGCACAGCAAGTCATTCGAGCGATTAATTAGCAATATTTCCATACAGGAAGGATGGCAGACAGCACGTACTATTTCACATCATCTTTCAGTTTTGTGGATTTATTCGCAATTAGCTGCATGTCAAAGACATAATTTTCACTCTCCTGTTGTCCATATGAATTAATATACATCCCACACGTAGACTGAATCCATGGAAAATGCCACTCCTCTTTATCCGGCATTCCCAGTCAGCTTGCCAAATTCTGGGCCAGAAACTATGAAGTGAGGACGATGGCTTGTGCGATCTGCAGCAGCCTGTCTTTGTCTTAGGGTGCTTTGGGAAGGGAAATGGGAACACAATCCTTGCAAAACCAGCATGCACGTGTTTTCCTGAGCACTTGTGGTTTGAGAGGGACTGAAGACAGATTTATGTTTCACCATTATCTGAAAGCCTCTGAGTTCACAGCAGTGGATGCTTCTAAGGTACATGGAGCTGTGCAGTTCCTCTTGCTGTTCTCAGGAGCTTACAGGATTTTTACCTTATCGTTGGGGAATTTTGTTCTTTTTTGTTCTCTGTTTTAAAGTATGACCTCCACATTCTCTAGACACTGCTGCTTAATACAGTTAGCCAGAAGTGTGTAACTTCCGTGGCTGGATGAGGTCTATGTGCAGAAATGTTGCACACCAGCACAAGAAGTGTTCACACATGGCCAAGTCCCCACAGTTTAATAGCTGCGGCTGGGGACTGAGCCCCTTGGACTTCTCAGCGTGTTCTCTCTTCACTGATGGCAAACGTGCAATAATGCTGCTTAGCTAAATTTTCTTTCACTGCAGACCAGGCTAAGTCGCATTTGCAGTGTGCTGGAAGCAGACACATGGGCAGAAACCTCAGCTCAGCTGACTCATGGAAACTTGGTGAACTGTGGTAACTTGTTGCTGAGCCCTAATCCGCAGACTAAGCCGAGTGAGAACATGGCCGTGGCCGTACATTTCTCAGCACATGTGAACCGGGGAACACGGTGACAACTGGCAGGTCCCTGGGGACACGTGGCGGTGGGGAGGGAATCCCCTGCCTCAGAACAAATGCCCTGAGCTCAGTTGTCTCCCTGCTTTTAAAACTCTTTCTTTTTTTTTTAGCAACACTGGTGAAGATGCAACGTGATAGCAATATAGCGTGGTCAGGATTAAGGAGGCATCCTTCAGAAGAGTTTCCTTTTGAAGCCTCGCATACGAGCACCAAGCAAAACAGGCGGCAGGGAAGGCTGGCCAAGACCTCTCCTGAACCCCCACCACACCAGCTCCTCCTTTTGTCTTTCTCCCCTTGGTTGCTCGGTTTCCTGCGGTGAGGTGGTCCTTGGGCTCGGGAGTTAGGTGTCAGGTAACTGGTGCGAGACCAGTGGAGAAGGATACTTTACCCTCCCTTTGCACAAGCACTCTTTGCTCTGTGTCTCACTGAGTGGGATCTCACGTAGGAGTCTTAAAGTGGGGGAAGGCGGTTTCCTTGGTATCGCGGGCAGAACTTGTGCTTAGAAATGCAGAGAAACTTGGCAAGCGTCAGACAGTCGAGCAACGCTCAGAGCTGTGTGCGGAGTTTTCCACTGACTGTGCAGCAGGCAGATAAGATACAAAGCAGTGGTACGTCAGACTCGTGATGTGATGTGCTCTCAGATAGGGCTAGACCAGAAATGGCTCCTGCTAGCTGAGCAGCTCTGTCTGCTGTGTATTCACTCAGAGGCGCTGACAAAATACGCTTTTAAATACCTTCAGCATGAGCATGCGTCTTCAGGAGTAGAATAACTCTGCTCTTTCCTACATATAAGCAACAGAGCTGCTCGTGCCCCAGTTAGGAGTCAAACAAACAGCTCCCAGGAGGAGCATAAGGCATTTACTCAGTGTAGCTGAGGGCAAAACGTTGCCTGCAGGAACTTCTTCCTGGTCGTGGTAGACGAGAAGAGAAAGCTTTGATTCTCAAAGCCCAGGTGCCATTTTGCAGGCGGGCCAAGGTGAGAAGAACAATTGTGTTCTAAACACATAGAGGGGAAAAAGCAGCAGGGTTTGTAAATTGGCAAGGAAACCAGTGACACCAGAAATCGGGACCATCGTTGAGGGGCTGTAGAAGCTGTTAGGTGCCTCTGGCATTCAGAACAGTGCAACAATCGGCCAGATGCAAAGTCAATCTCCTCACCCCTTGCAGAAATCATCCCTGTCTACCATGGGTGTCTCAGTTAGCAGCACCCCTTATTCCAGCCTGGCTTCTGCTGCTGTTGCTTCCAAACCATCCATACTGAGAAGCTGTTTCAGAGGGGGTGGATTTTCACAGGATAAGATATAAAGCTTTTCAGATACACTCTCCAACTCCTAACAAGTAACAGCTGGAAAGGTCAGATGTCAGGGGCTTCTTGCAATGTACAGATTTTATTTTCTCATTGCTCCCATGGGTCATGTTATTTTAATATGTATAGTTGGGATTAAGCTATCACGTGTAAAATGCTGACTTATGCACAATAAACAAGGCAAAAAAGAGCTTGGGTTGTAGTGAACAATGTGAAAAGATCAGAGAAACAAAAAACTGTCAGGGACATCACTGCCTTTAGATCAGGGTCTGAATTCACAAGGTGAAACCCTCTTAGCAGTAGTCAGCACAGAACAGCTCCTCCGCACCAGCCCATCTCTTGAGGCACACGATGGCCACCCTCTCCATACTGTTTACTTACTGTGCAGCTGAGACATGTCTTCGATCTTCCCTTCTTGCCCCGACCTGATACGAAAGCTGTTCTCACCTTCCCAGGGCAGGTGCTCAGGGTGCCCAGCTCTCTGAGGCTTTGCAACCACCTCCCGGTTGCCATCTCTACCCTCTGTGTAAATGAATAACAAGCACCAGGCCTTGACATCTGGAGGAGCTAGGCTTGATGCCCTTAGCTTCTGATTTGGTTCCCAGCCTTTGGCCCTCCTCTGTGTACCTTGCCAACCACACTATTTATTTCCTATTATTAAGTAACAGCAGTATTAAACATTTCAAGAACAGACTGAACCTCTGGAACAATGTGGTTTTCATTATTGTGCATGTGTTTGTTGATGCACTACGGACTGAACCTGACCAGTGCTCGCTCCTTGCTCCCACGGTTTGTTCCACAGAGAGCTGATTTCTCCCAGGGAGGAGCAGTGTCTTCCTATGCTTCACCACTCAGTGTGCAGTGCCCTGATGCTGCCTGAAGCACCCAGATGCTGTGGACCAAGAGATAACTTTGGCACAGCAACGTCAGGCGGAAACTCTTCTTGCCATCTGTTAAAAACACGTGTCCAGGGTGTGACCTCTGGTTTTCTCCTCCCTGAGGACAGGGGTTTCAGCAGTATTCGGGGCTGGCCTCACGTTCCCCCACCGAATGGGATGATGGTGATTCGTAAACCCACCTGAGAAAATCCGCTTAGATTCTAAGCTTCATTTGTGCTGTTAATTGGCTGCGCTCAAAGGGAAGATTAGTGGGTCCTATGCAGTTGATTGGGGGAGAACTCATAGTTCCTTGCCACCAGCACTTTTTTATTTCCTGTCATTATTAGCTTATTCCATTTCCAGGGCAACCAAATAGTTTTTGTCAGTATCTGGGAGAAAAAGAAAAAACAAAAGCAGAATTTCAATCTGATAAGGATCGAAGGAAGCTTACTAAAGACATTGTGCTCCGTGTTAGTCATATGAATGTTCTACAAGATCATGCTTCTTTGGTATTTTGTGTTTAATTTCCTTATTTGTGTTTTAGTTGTGTTTGTGATTTATTTATTTATTTTGGATCCTCTTAGATTCAGCCCTGCCGGTCGTTTAGTTCATACACTAGCAAAAATTCCAGTGATCCCAACAGCAGAGCTGCCTGAGCAATTACTAGCGAGGTGGGCTCACTGTGCCTAGTGAAAATGAAGTGCTTAATTACATTAGGGATTATTTTTGCCTGCAGATTTGCTGCAAGGACACAGATTGAGCCGTGTTTCAATATGCTCATCTCTTCCACTTGCTCACTTCAATTCCTTCTGAGCGGTCTTGTAGTTAATATTTGTATATTCAGTTCTGTTTCGCTCTGAGGTGACCAATATTGGCCTCTTCTGACAGAAGCACTTGATACCTGCTGAGTTTTAAATATTGCTGAGTGAATGAAGTGATGGATGCAAAAGTAAATAGTGACACAATTGTTTGTTGTTTGTATAAATTTGGGCAGATGTTTTTGATGCTGTAGAAACTGGTAAATTGAGATAAACCATGGTCAAAAGCCAAATGGATCCAAGCGTCCAGTTCCCGTTTAAGTCCATGACCGTTCCACAGTGAGAACTTGCTCATCTCTGTTCCCTCAGGCCGTTTCTCCAGTTGCAGTGTAGAGTAGAGATACCAGATCAACTTTATTAAGCTACCACAGGCAGACTAACTGCAGCAGCATGGAGTTCAGCATATCCTGTGTCTTGGCAAAATTAGATACCTCTCTAGATGAATGCTTTGTCAGCCAACCTACATATCCTAAGGGAGACTTTTACAACTCAGAAAGGAGATGGACAGCTATGAATTAAATTAATTTGGTCTGCATAGTTTTCTTATGGCTGTCTAGAACTGCTAGTGTCCTGCGTGTAGTTGCCTATAGCTATAGTGATGTGTTAATTTTTCCTCCTGGTTCTGTTGTAAGCTCATCTGGTGATATTCTGAGTCTTCAGCCAGTTCTCAGCCAGGCAAAGCCCACGGAAGGACATCCAGAGGTGCGTTGCCTTCGGGAAGCCTGAGGGCAGCTCTCGGGTTTTGTCCCGGTGCTGTTGCCTGCTTCGGTGACATGGAGCCGTAGAGCAACGCGTTGAACCTACCCAGTAAAATGGAAGTAGGTGATCAGCCCACCAGAGGAGATGGAGAATTTGGCGGAAGGTTGCATATGTGGTTTGTGCCCCCCAGCACGCACACTGTTCCCCCTGCTATTAACTTCCACTTAGGACCTTTCTTGAACTCTTAGTGTTGGAGTAAAGTTTTCTTATGCTGATAATGTATTTGTAATATGCAATGCACTCAGAAAAAAAACAGAATATTATCTCTCATGACTGTCCTCTCCTCTCGAGAAGCTGTTCTCTTCTGTACATATGATATGCTGAATGTATGGGAGTCTTACCAGCGTTGGTTTGCATTTTTAAAACTGTACTAATTAATGTGTGATATTATTGTGTTCTCGTAGTGGCATCTTTGATGTAAGATGTAAAAACTATTTAAAATAATTTTTTTTGTTATTGTTCAGCTTTTAGAGATAGCACCAAGGACTGCATGTTCGCTAGAATCAGCCTTTTTCAAGGGCTGTCGTAGCTGCACACAGGCGTCGGTGTTTCACCCAGAGCATACATAGTACCTGCGTTCTCATTTTAATAGGGGTCAGTTTTGAGCGGAAGCTTAATTCTTCCTGAAAAATCTAGTTTTCTGTCCTTCCCCCTCTCAGCCTCCAGCTTCCCCGTCGCGCGCTGTGCGCCAGTCCCGGCCCCGGGAGCAGCCCAGCCGGGGTTCCCCCATGCAGCACCCCAGCACCAGGCTTCCTGATCCCTTCGCTCACCCGTGTGCGCGCTCGGTTTTCCTTGAGACTTCTGGTTATGCCAGGACAAAACAGATGGGTTTACATTTTAAGACCATTTGTGCAAGTGACTTTAAAATGAATTAACTAAAATTATGACGAATTAAGCAATTAAGGAAAAGAAGAGCCTGAGTGGCAATTTTGGGGTCATATTCTTATTGGGGTGCTTAATATTGCAAGAAGTTGGGGTCAGTCCCTAAAAGATGGGACCATCTGGGAGACCTACATCTCTTGTCGGGTTCGGAGAGGGAAGAGGGGCTCAGATCCAGCCTTTCAGGCAGGTCTGACTTAGTGCATTGAGTCTGAGAAAGATGCTTCTCCAGGTCGTGTCCTGGGCCAAAAGACAAGACATGCTGCAGCTTAGGAGATTTTTTTCTTTTTTCTTTTTTTTTTCTTTTTAATGGAGAAAGCAGTTCAAACTGCACCTGGCAAAATGACTGACTTCAAAAGCATGTTTTTCCTTGTTATATAGACACTCACAAAACAGCATTGTGTGGTTAAAAAGGCGCGTTTGTGATAGTTTCATTTTCAGTGCCAAAATATATAAGCAGTATTATTTGAAGGGAAATAAGAAATTTTTTACTGTACTGTTATTACTGTTGAACAAATATTGTTTTTAAATGTTAGAATTTGAAGACTTTTGTATTGTAAACTGTTTTGTGACATGGTGCTTTTTCATACTGGAATTACTGATTGCACCTAAATATGAATTGTTTTGTTTTCTTATATAAAAATGTAACCTCGAACAATCTCGATGAAAACCAATGTGTGGTGGATACCGACATCAAACAAACTGTCCTACCGAAACCCACTAAATGTTCTTTCCTACTAATAAATATTCCGCTGCAGCTAGCTATGGTGTGCCATGCGCTGTTACTCTCTTCACACCGGAGCCCCAAAGCCTCACGGAGCCCCATGGGCTGGTGAGCAAACTCCGCAGAAGCCTTTGCCTGCCGTCCTCACAGCCCCCGGCCCGCTCACCGCCGGCGGCAAAGGGGCAGCAGCCGGGCAAGCCAATTTGGCGGGCTCAGCGAGGGCTTAAGCTGTGCACAGCGCTGTGCCGGCACGTTGCAGCTGGCCGGGCTCTCTGCTGCTAGAACAGTTTTTCCTCCAGTGGCTAAAGCTGGTAGCCAGGCATGGGGTGAGGTATCACGGAGTGGTTCATAAAAGCAGAGGAAGGACAGCACAAGGCTGAGAGCTCTGGTCCTCCAGAGCTGGAAAGGCCAGCTTAGCTGCCTGATGAGAGCTTTCCCCGCCATAGATAAACCCCTCTCCAGGTTAAGGGCATTTTTCTGTCCCCAAATGACCAGCACAACATCAGGGGCTGGATGTGGGGAGGGAGCTGGGGCTGGCGGGGTGGTAGCTGGGGTTAGTTGTTCTGAGATGCGGCTCATGGGGAGGCAGCAGAGCCTGTCAGAGCAGGGGCTCCTGCCAGCCTCAGCCAGGCTTTGGAAGGGGCTGGCTTGCACCCCTGTGCGTGCTCTTTAAGCCCCTTAAGCTCCTCGAACATTTACCTAGGTTAAATTTGGAACTGGGATTAGCACCAGGGTGGTAAAAGTAGTTGAAATCCCACTGGAAGGTAACTGAAACTAATGCCTATTTCCTCTAGAGATAAAAAAAAAACCCAGCCTATTTGTGGAACTGGGCTTGAAACAGGCTGGAGCCTGGATGGAACACCAGTTACATCGTCCAGGTACCCTGTGCGCTCAGTGCACCTTCAAACCAGCTTTGTTGTGTGACCTTCCAGTATGCCAGACTCCCTGTGATACATGTTCTCCTCACCCTCCCATTAGGGCCATAACATGATTTAGCATTAAGCGCGTAAAAAAGGCAGGGGTGTAAGGAGGTGTTTCTTTGCATACGGATACTAAAATCCTCTGCTTGCCACCTTTGCTGGCCCATGCATCTTGCTGTGCACAGCCCAAGGCAGGGATGTAGACGGGCCCCCAGCGCAGAGCCAGCCTTCAGGTGATGGCCACCACCTGGCACGCGAGCACATGGTGCAGCCTGGCAGCCTGGGACCATCCCTGCCACCATCTCGGGGACGAGGGCACCCGAGACCCTGCAGCTTATCGGCTTGTCAGCCCTGGACTGGGGCCCATCTGGGAAAGAGCATGCTCTGGAGTCAATCTCTGCATTCGGGAACACAAATCGAGCCGAGAGCTTGGGACGGTGTTGCAAAACACAGATTTGCTGCCCCGTTGAGGCCTCTGAAGACTCCACCAAGAGCTAGAGGAGGGGTGTTTTGCTCCCCTCTTCTACGAGAGGGTCAGTTTTTCTTAAAGACCTCGTGACTCACCGTGCTAAGCCCTCGTTCAGCCACGCCAGAAACAGGAGCAGGCTGTGGGCGCAGCCATTCCCACCAGCCGACACGCTTCTCCTCGCTCTTTCACCGCCTTGCAGATGGAGCACTTCCAACCACTCCGCTGTTAAAGCATTCGCATTTTAAGAGCCACTCAGTAAAATGACTTCCTATAAAACATGATTAAACGCTTATCGCACGCGGTGCCCAGGAAACGTGACTACATTGAAGAGCCTCGCGGGAGC
>Ga0181612_111828_pt1 | contig 19212 bp, 9 predicted proteins | sample HoacroProtozoa21_FD_119630 | JGI IMG/M metagenome (GOLD analysis project Ga0181612, IMG submission 119630) | Hoatzin crop microbial communities from Cojedes, Venezuel. Combined Assembly of Gp0051906, Gp0051904, Gp0051908 | reverse complement strand
GGTCGGTCGGTCGGTGGCATGTCGTGTCGGTGGCGCGGTTGCTGTGACGTGGTTGCTGTGGCTTTGCCCCCAGCGCTGTGATTTCTGTGCCCCCTCCCCGGGTGCCGTGGCTGTGCGGCAGTGGGATGCGATCCCGTGGGAGAGGCTGAGGCAGCTCCTGGGTGTCGGTGGTGTTCAGCCAGGCTGGGTGTGAGCCCATGCTCGTGGCAAAGGGCACCGGGTTTGGTCTCTGCGCTCGAGCTGTGTGTTTGCCTGTGGTGGCTGAGCTTAGGATGTGTATATGCTTGTGTCTTGGCAGCTTTAATCTGTGTTTTCAGCCAGCTGTCCTGCATCACTTTGAGCTAAGGGAGGGTAGATTTAGACTGGGTAGAAGGAAGAAGTTTTTTACTATAGGGGTGGTGAAACAGTGGCAGAGGTTGCCCAGAGGGGTATTTGATGCCCCATCCCTGGAAACATTCAAGGCCAGGCTGGACGGGGCTCTGAGCAACCTGACCCAGTTGAAGATATCTCTGTTCATTGCAGGGGGTTGGACTAGACAACCTTTAAAGGTACCTTCCAACCCAAACTATTCTATGATTCTAAAACAAGCTCTCATTAGCTGCTCTTACAGTTCTGAAGATTGCAACTTATCATTGCACCTTATATCTGCAATTGAATTTTAAATAGTAACTTCCTGGTCAATAGTAGTTGTTAATACAGAAGCAAAATGTTTGTGGAAACTTTTCCAAACTGTTGATGGAAATTTCCATATTACCTCTGTCCTGCTAAGAGAAAGAGCAAAACAAGAATACTTTTCTGCCTGGGGCTTTTGTGCTTACATGCCATGGTGACAGGAGCTGTATACAAATTTGAGTTTGTCATTTATAGCCAGCACTTTGCTTTTTGTCTGAACCCAGTGATTTTAAAACATCATTGCAGCAGTCATTTTCCTCTTGCAAGTAATAAACATGCCACATCCTTAAAAGACAAAGTGTGAGACATAGCTGTAATTGCTCAGTTTTGGTGCCAACAATAAGTGGTTTGAAGAAAGCTTAGCACCCTTATCCCTAGGGAGATGTAGATTACCACAGGCAACACTAGACACAGTAACTTCTTACTGGAGTTCTACTAAACAGCAAGGACATGTCACAAGTATCATAGCTATTCATAAAGTAATACTAAAATGTACTTCTGACACATATTTATGTTTTTGTTAATAGTAGTTTTGTATGTATGTGCACAAATATGTAGGGTGTGGTGCAAAGTACTCATATTCCAGGAGCTGTAACAGTGCTGCAAGTATCAAAGACAACACAAATTATTATTTTATTCTGTAAGAGTAGATGCCTCTCCTAGAGCCGCGTGCTCCTCAGTGTGTTCCTATGTATGGGCAAAACAGACCGCGGGTCATGAGGGACCTTCTCACTGTCATAGCTGTAAGACCGAACCTAGTAGCTGTCTAGAATAGTCTTTTTTCTTGAGGTTTGCTTTTCAAATAGTTTTTATTTGTTCAGTGATGATTTTTTTGCGTGTACGTGTTTCCCTGTCCCTGCCAAAAAAAGGTAAGTAAATACAGTAGAAGAGTGGCGGATATGGTTAAACTCAGTCTTTAATGAAACGCTGTTAAGCAACTAATTGATAGACACTGAGGATACTTTCTGTAAGTGGGGAGAAACCCATCCGCTTAGGAGCTAGGCTACGTGCGCAAATCAATAGGAGACTCAAAAGGCATCTCTCTGTTCACTGAAAGTTGTTTCTGATCTGGAAGAGACACACACCAGCTGGGCTTGGCTTTTATGGCGTGTGTACCAGTAACCAGAACTCCTCTGGTGTTATCAGCAAGTGGAAACTACTAAAAAGCTCACTGAGGCTACTGGTATTAGCAAAAGCCCTGGCCGTTAGACGTCTGAGCACGAACTCTTGGGGAAGTGAACCTAGCATCTTTGCCTGTGTTCAGCAAAGATCTGTAGCATATACAGAGGCGACTTGGCAGAGCTGGAGAGTTTTGTCGTGGGGGGAGAGGAGTTCAGATGTCCCATTGTGCACAAACCTGATGAGCTGACCAGCTGGGACTATGACAACTGACAGGAGATGAGCTGTATGCGGAACTGTTACAGAAAACCACACTGGCATGAGCAGCGGCACATCAGTGATTGGATTATTTTCCCGGGGTTTGCTAGAGAAAAGCTACCACCATCTCTCACTTCAGTATATGGGTCATTTATTTTGATGGCCCAAGCAAACAATTTTAGTCTTTATTCTCATAGCATGGGGAATATTCAGTAGTGCTCCCACGGCCTGCATTTGGGTGAGGATTGAATAGAAACAGTCAGAAATCAGGAATCGTGCCTCTGGCATGATTTTTTTTTTTTTGGGCAACTTCATGTTTTTGGGACATGATAAACAAAAACCCAATGGCATTTACTTAAGGAAGCTACAAGGGTCCTACTGGAGAGAAACAGTGAAGAAGTTTTATGTCAGGTCTCAAAGCTTGAATGAAGCATGGGGCCCACAGGCATTGCAAGTGCCTTCTTTTTATATACTTTGCTACCCGTTTGACTGATCACCCTGGTTATTGTCAGAGCTGGGCAAAACCAGGACGTGCTCATCTATGTAGCTGTCTGTTGGCCAAGGGTAGACCTTTTGCATGTTAGCAACCACAGACAGGTGGGTTCCACAACAATTATAGCCGTCATCTTTCATGGGGTGAGGGCTGAAGTTTCTTCTTGTGTCTAGACTTCCAGTGTATTGAGGTCTGGCTGGTAGCTGGGTAAGTATTTTGAAGATAAATTATTCCTTGCGTTTTCGAGAAGTCCTGTACAGTTGGAAAGGTTCTGAATATAAATCGCTGCGTGTGAAGATTCTGCAGGTTTTCCAGTTGTCTTTAAAGAAGAGCATGTAATACATTTAACATGCCACGAAGAAGTCCATGCTTACCAAAATTCATTAGAAAGTCTTCACCTAACTTTACTGAGATCCGTAAAATATTTTGGAATCCAGGCTCGAAGTTTGTGCCGTTATGGAAGAATATGGTGGTGCATGCATCTTACTTTGTAACCCTTGCAGCAAACTCTAAAATAGCTCTTCGCCTCTGTTAAGTATCTCATTGGCGTTTAGAAATTTGAAAAGTCTTTCTGACTGTCTACAAAGTCAGGTTTTTACTTTTAAAGGTTCTAAAAAATTAAAAGAGCAATTTGATTCAATGATTATTATTAAATGGTAACAACTAAAAGAGGAAAACTTGCAACCAAAATACACCCATTTAAAAATAATTATTCACACATACAGGGCTTCGAACTGTTCTTATTGCAAGTTTGGGCTGCGCAATTAATCAGTGCTTCTGTTATCTTGATGATCTGTCTGCTTACTGTTGTAAATAACTTACACTTGCTGGTGGGGTTGCTGACAGCTGTTTAGACTTTCAGCTTGCAGAAATGCTACTAATTGTCCATGTTTGCGGCTTCTAAAAGCATTTGCTTCTGAGGTAATTTTTGCAGCTAATGTACCTCAAAGTCTTCACTGTTTGTTTGTATTTATTTTCTTTAGAAGTGTATTTTCAGAGTGTGAATCTCTAGTCGTTTTAATTCACCTGAGACTATAAAGCGACCCGGTAGCTTTTGCTGAAAACGCTACCTCGTTTGTGACGTTGGGTTATCTTTGTGGGAGGCAAAACGTTCTCCCGGAACGCCGCGGGTAACCTGTGAAACCTCACCCCTTGGGGAAGGGGGCGCGTGGGAAATTCCCGCACTTCCACCCGCACGGAGCTGGGGAGGTTGGGCTGCGGGGAGTTCTGTGGGGAGAAGGTGGGAGACGTTGCGTGCACTTCCCCACCCAAGTCTCGGTGAAGAAACAATGGAAATTTGGCCCATAGCAGAAAAAATCTGATATTCTGAATATGCCCTCCCCTTCCCCACTTTGCAGCGGTGTGGGGTCGCCCGTCAGCAGAACACAGAGCGTACCCTTCCTCCTCCTCCTCAAGCACAGTGGTCTGTGTGCTCTTCGTCATAAATGCAGTCTGAGGGCAGAGGACCTTTACTCACCTCTGCCGTATCTATTTAAGTTTCACCCGTAGAACAGCTCTCATTTCGAGAGCAGCGAGGAGCTGTCGGGCACGTAATTGATTCCTGCGCCTTGGCCGGTGTCGTTAACCAGCTTCGTCAGCGAGTTCGCCGCGCCCACAAAGGATCTCGCCTGCCCGTGATCACGCTGTAAGCCACCGGCTGTGCCAGGAATGAAAAGAGAGATTTCCTGACCTGCTCTGCTGCGGTCTCGCCACAAGACAGTTCTCCCTCCTGAAATGTTTGGTTTTAGCCCCCAGTAGTAGTTATGAAAGCGTGTTAAATATCAGGCTTCTCAGCCCGAGCCCATCTGGTTCCCTCGCAATCACGGACCGCCCCCACCCACGGGTTGCTCGTCACCAGCGTTAGGGTTACGGCGGAAGGCAAAAAAAAGGCATGCTCCCCACATGATAGTTGAAGCAGAAGATGGACCAGGGAAACGTGTTCAGGCGGAGGGGGCGTGATTATGCTGGCGATGGAGGGGTGTTTCCTTGCCAGCAGAAGGCAGCGGGCTTCCAGGGACTCCAGTGATTCCGAACTCTTCTGGCTCTACGGCTGAGTAAGGTCTTGTCCCCCCTGGCTGTGGCATAGCGTGCGTTACAAACCAGCAGTGTTACGTGGTGAGCAAGCCGTCTTTGTACGTGCTCTCCCGGCATACCAAGAAACACGTTTTGCCAAATTTGTTGCTGGTGAAATGACTGCTGGTAGGTATAGAGAGGGAGCTTGCACACTTTCTGCACATTAGCTCATTTGAAACTCAAGTTCTGTTTGTGTAGATTACTATTAAGAGGTTTCAGATCAATCTTTTTTTAAGAACTAAGTAACATACAGAATTTGTTATTCTGCCAGGAGGACGTAGAATTGTAATGAATCATTTCATTTAGCCTGTGCTTACCCCAGAAGAAGCAGCAATGTCTCTTGCTGCTGCAATTGCCTGGAAGGCAGGAGCATCACGGAATTCAGCTGGCGTTTGCTAACAGTGTGTGGAAGATTTCATCACTTTGCGCTGTGGTGGTGATTTACTTTCTGCTTATTTGTGTGGTTTTGCCATTGTTTCAAAAACATTTATTTTAGCTCTGCTCTTGTTGGGTCTTTATGTGTATACTACCTAGTTGGCTACTTAAATCAAAGGGTGTAGTTCTGAGCTGTGGTTTCTCTACCTTTTATCTGTTCCGTCAGTGTCTGTCTTAGAACTACAGCAGTGTTATTAAAAGGAAGAGCTTACTGTGACATGAATCAGCCATGTTTTTTTAAGGAGCTTGGTTCAGGCGAGAAGCTGTAAAGTTTAACTCGAAACTGATGTGAAAGATCACCTGCTGAAAACAGCTTTGGAGCAGCAGCGTTACTGGAACATAATGAAAATATGTACAGGAAAAGGCAAAGCCTGCAGTCATTTATGAAAATACATATGGAATTTAAATGTAGGAAAGACTGATTTTCACAGTTTGCTGTGTTTTATAAATCTAAAAAATATTTCTGGAATTCCCCCCCAACTTTTTGTTTATTATTGGACGTAATTGTTTATTATCATGAATTATAGTACAGTCTGTTTAAGCTGCTCAGCATACTGCTGTCCTTCACAGCATTTACAGAATAAATAGTGAACACAGACAAACATCTAATTAAATCACTCTCCGTGTCCACTGATACCTCTGAAGTTATCACAGATTTACTTCAAATGCTATGCTAGATATGGGAGAGTTTTGTTGATAAGTTACATGAACTGAGAAAGTCAGACTGAAAGGTAGTTTTGGTTTCAACTCCTAGCAGTTCAAAGTTGATGTTTGACATGAGGGTTAATGACTCGCTCTTCCTTCTGAAAAGGGAAGCAGCTGTGCTGGAAACCCAGAACATCTTTTAAAAAATCTTTTGCAATGGATTTGTTCTTTTGATTGATACCTAACTAGACGTGATTGTCATTAGAATAGAACAATATCTTACTAAAATCAAGAGGGGGTTTTTTGTTGGTGTTTTTTTTTTTTTAACGTAAGGAGGAAGAGCAAAATTCTAATTCACATGTAAGCCTAAAAAGCTTATTTAAAGTCATTAGAGAACAATAGTTCCTCAGTTTGCTCTTGTGGAGGCCTCCCCCTCTTCTGTATTTCTCTTCCCTGACACAGTTAGGAGAAAAAAGTACTTAAAAGCTATTTTGGAAGCTTGGTTTCCTATTCTTTTTCTCTCTTTCATGATCTGCATATTCTATGTACTTGATGACAGATAGATCAATTAATTGACCTGGAGACAAAAGTTCCCCTGATGACCTCCTGCTTTATTTCTGGCTTGCCCTAAGGCCCAAGCCGCAGTCTGTAAGCCTGTTCACCTGCAACTCCAGAGGCCAGGATTAAACTTCATTTTTAGAAGTCAAGGCTGTAGAATCTCACTTCTGTGTTTTCCATAAAAGTTTGGTTATTATGATTTTCTAATGAAATTGTGTATGCTTTCTCATTTTTCTTAGGATTTTTCTCTTAGCTGTTCACTTTTGCGTCTCCTCTGTGTATTATTCATTCCACCTCTTTTCTGTGCAATTCTACCACTTTTTCCCCCGTGGTTTTCTTTTCATCTCACTGCCCCTGTTCCTTTTTCATTTCCTCCAAAGCAAAACATGAATCCCTCTTATCTGAGTTCTTTCAAATCTGATGAAACAAACTCACCTATTTGTGCTTAGAAGTTTTATATTGTGTTTTCCCATTCCTAGCTTATCTTTCACAGATTTTATATAGTGTGGCCTTCTGTTCCCAGACAAGGCTGAGCATGCAGAAAATGGTCAAGAATTTCATCACTTATAATGAACTAATTGGAGGCCTTTCAAACTACTTCTGGGTTTGTAAATTTACAAAATGTTCAAGAGGCACCATTAACCTTAACAAGTCCATGTCAGAAATTCAGTTGACTTAATTAGTGAAGAATTTCCCCCCTGGCTCTTGGAATTGAGGATATCTAGCAGTTCGCTCCTTCTTCATGAATGTCAGCCATATGTCAGTAAAAGTCGGGTTTAGTAAGTAGTAAAGGAGCCTTTAGATGCTATTTTATTTATTGGGAACAAAAGCAGTTTTTGGCAGCCGTGGTTGTGTCAGCTGTAAGCAGTACGTAGTCATGTCTGTGAGTATATTGTGTCAGGTTAAAGGTTTTGAGAGTTTGGATTTTTTTAACCTGTACAGTAGTAACTGTGCTTTTAAAGTAAACAGCTTTGGCAAATTGTTTTTCTTGGAAGTGTTAAGAAATCAAATCAGAAGACAAAGAAAAACGTACAGTTGTAGCTTGCTTTGGATTAATGATTTTGGATAGGAACCAAAATTATCTAACACTTGAAAATGCTAGGAAATCTATTACGAAGTCATACATCAAACTTTGCAATCCATACTGTGCTCCAGTTAAACGTGTGGTATGAAATGAGTACATATATTAACACACTGTCATTTTGCCTGAACCAGGATTACAAAACTTAAACAGCTTACAGCTGAAGCCTGGTACTTCTTTTTTAGATCATTTATGTATAAATCACAATTTTCACCATCAAAATTAAGTGGCTGTCTGTATTTGGTATGAACATAAGGTGCCGGATGAGCAAAGCGGGAAATGGGATACTCTACGGCGTTTTACCTGTGTTTCACGGGCAGGTTTTGGCTATGTTCTCAAAGATTTTTCAGATTAATTCCAGTCTCCTGTCAATATTTTGGAAAACTGAACTTTTCCTCCCCCTACAAAGTCTTTCAGCCATACGTCTCCATTTTTGTTTCATGTTTTGTTTTCTTTCAATGAAAACCTGAATTCTCTGGTTAAAAAGCTAGCCTTCAATTTGTGAGCTCAAAATGTATTTCTCCACTGATTTTCATGAGTTATCAGCAAAAAAGATTATCTGAAGCTTGCAATTATTGCACAATTTTCTCACTTCTGACTCTGGACATGGAAGAAGGATGGTCTGATTTAGGAAGATGTAGAACGATCTTATTGTGTATAGAAATAAGTGTGACTTCAAGTGAGGCCCATGGGCTTGGTGATCCCCAGCCCCAGGGCGTGTTGCTCTGGGATACTGCTGTGCCCTGGGGAAGAGCAACGGAGCCCACAGTTCCTGCAAAACGTCTGAATCCCACTGTGGGGAAGTCAGGCCGGGAGCATACCAGTAAAGGTTGCGTTATTATATTTTGAATCTCTGCATAACGTAAGCTGAATGTTGTTTTTGTGTCTCAAGTGAGCAAGCTTTTGTGATTTCTCCCCGTGTGATAGCATCTTTTCCCAGTCTGATCTACAGGTAAATTGTTGGAAAGAAGTCAATGACATTTTACCATTGGACGGTTCTGTTTGGTTTCACAGACGTCAGGGCCTAAAAAGAGAATAGAAATTATGTCTGTTAGTATCCCTGCTACCTACTGGGTGGGTTAGCCTGGGGTGGAAGGAGATGGTGTTCACGGAATAGGACAGCAGGACTGTGAGTACACTGTTGCTTCTGGTTCATTCTGTGTGCATAGTTACCGTCATGCTTTCTATGTTATCTTTTTTATTTCTTTTTCTTGTAAAGCAACATCATAAGTAAGTTACCCCAGCAGGTTAAATTTCAATTTACTTTAACAGTGTTTCTGTACTTTTCTCTTTTCATCTTTGTTCTGAAATCCCTCTGGGGCTAGAGAGGCGGCTATTAGGAAGGTTGTTTGCTGAACTAGTTCCACTGGAGCTTTTTTCATGGAAGCTGAACTATTTATCAGCTTTCATAAGATGATTAAGGCATCCTCGACTCAGCTGAAAACCTGCAAAGTTTTGGTTTACTTTGTTACTAAAAATGTCTACCTTGTGGATGGCAGCATCACTATCTGTTTTCCTTGATCCAGGTGAATTTGTTCTCCCAACCTGAGCCCTTCTCACCCCGTACGCTGTTGTAACTACCTTCCGTTAGCCGGTCTCTTACACAGTACCATGGACAAGAAGGCATGTGTCATTATATGGTATTTCAATTAAACAGATTTTGCCTGCCGTAATATTGAGCGTGTATTACTTATGTGTTGAAGGGGTTAATGGAGCGGTTGCAGGCTGGAGGTGGATGTGTTGGAATGCTTTGAGAATCGATTCCAGCTAATGGAAAAAATGTTTTAGAAGTGAGCTGGTTCAGTTCCCACAGTGAACAACAGAGAGTGGAAACAACATTTAATAAACCTTTCAGAAGTAAATCCTCCGATTCTTCCTTTCACCACCACCTCTGGAAGAAATGTCCGCTTTCTTCTCAATGGGCAGTATTTCTTCCTGCAGCGTATTTGCCTTACTCTGTTAGGTATCCAGAGAAAGCTATTTATGTCTTTGGACAAAAAAAATATTTGAAGAGTATGTTCTGTTCCCCTGTCCTCCAAGACTTAAATTTTATTGACATTGCACATTTTTGTTTGAATGGCAGGTTGACCGAAAATAACCAGCCCTCAGATTCCTTCTCAGCTGCCCCTAACTATCTGGTTTCCAGTAAATTATAGAAGTTTGAACTATATGCATCTTATTTTACACAGGTGGATGCTGCAAATGAAAATCTCTGTTGTACTTGGATTTCAGGGGAGTGTTGCGTCTTCTGATTTATCCGTGTGTCACCTCCATTTTAAAAATTAAGGCACTTATAAGATTTGGCAAATATAACCTCTTGCTTGTGAAAATAATACATGCTTACATTTCTTGTTGTTTGCGGTATTTTTACTGTATAGTCTCATGTAGAGTTGAGGGACTTAGTAGTATTTTTGCATTGCTAATCAGGATGATTATATACCGATTTAAATTAAGGAAGGGGTTTTGTGCTATCGGTAAACCTCATTGAAAAACTCCAAGTTTTATTTCACATTTGAGAATTGGCATGATTTTAAATGCAGGGCATATTTGTTGTGAACCATGAACAGTCTTTATGAAACCTGAAGAAGATTTGTGAAAACAGCCTGTAATAAAAATCACACATGCTTCATAAAACACTACTTGATAGATATCACTTGCACCATTAAGAACTAAACGACAAAGGATGTAATTTCAGTTCTGGCATGCAATATTAATCGAAAGCCTTTAAAGCATCTTGCTGATGGGAACTATGACAACATGACATTGAAGAATTACGAACTAGAGACATCTATCTTAATCAGATTTTCAAAGTAAATGCCATAAAATAGAAAGTTATTGTATCTATCTTCCCAGGGTCACATATCATATAGGGTATATAGCTTTTTAGCTTGTTTATGCTAAAAATACCAGGGACAAAGAATTCTGCCTTTCAAGTAAGTTTGAAGTTCAGTTCATATACTCTGGAAAGTTTTTGTGAAAAGATTGTTAGTAACTGATGGTTTCTGTTTGCTGCAGTAAGATTTCTAAACCATTATGGAGAACTGAATTAGAAAACAGAGCTGAGCATGCACAGATATTATCAGTATGGAGTTGTTGATGGGAAATGCTTCGCTAAATGGATGTGAAGTGGAAGGACAAAGTTACGGGTGTGCCTTTAACCTGAAGTAACACTTGTGTAGATAGCACATCTGAAAGACACAACTGAAAGACATAAAAATATTTGTCCTTCAGTTCCTAAAGATTTCATTTTTTGTTCATGACTCATTTCTTTGTCTTCCGGTGTATATTTAACTGGTAAAGAACAGCTTCCTTATAGGATATAGGAAATTATCAACGTGTACTTTGTAGTCTAAAATACCGATGTTACATGTTAGGGACTATCCTACTGCACTCCAGGGAGCGCCTGCTACTCCTTTCCCCTTGCCATCTGGTAGAGCTTAGATACTTACCATGTGTTCACCATGAGGCCGTTCTGAGTTTCTCCGCAATCAAGTAATTCTGTCTTCGCTTTCACAGCAGAAGTCTTTATTTCTCTTTAAAAAGTAGAATAATGTTGAGATTTAAAGAGAAATGTGTAATGTGGGTTATAAAATTCAGCTTTTCTTTATCATTTCTTCCAAACTGGGGATGCGTAAGCAAGGCAATGCAATCTTTCAGAACAGATCCCACGGTTAAATTCGCTGATAGTTTCTCACTCCCAGGTAGTTTGACAGGTTGTCAGACCCTACAGGCAGTGTACTGATGAGCAGACAAACATTGGCCCACTTTGATCAAGCTAGTTGTATGACTTTTTCCCATTTTATATTATAATAGTATACAGACACACACACAAGATGCATATCTTGATCAAAGTGCCCTTGTCACTTCTCCACATTCTTGTCACCACGTAGCTCGCACAGAAGTGCCAAGTGCTTCAAGAGGAAGGCGACAGCAGCGGCTGCGCATTAATTCAGTTTCTATCTGTATGTCCATTAATTGTAAAGCAAGTAGAAAGGGATGGTGCAGGCTGGCAACAAATGGAAGTGAAAGGGCTCTCCCGTGGTGATAGGCGCTGTGTCGCCCCATTCCTTGAATGCCCCATTTGGATCCTTAAAGCAGTTGGCAAGGTAGAGCCAATTTGGACATGGATAAGATTAAACAAATCTTTGGGATTAACCACAAAGCGAGCAAGTTAGCTTGGATTGCCACTGTAGCTTGTAGAACATGATCGGAAGGGAAACTTTCAGTCTTGGACGCCTTGGCAGAAAAAGTACACTGAAGCAGTGGTTCATTCAAAAGACAGATCTTCCTAACTACAAATGAACGGTTAAACATGCAATTTTTCTGTGAACCCATAACCTTCTTTTTGCTTTCATTAATTAAATACAGCTTCTCATGAAAGGTGCTCCCAGACCAGAGACTTCTTGAGACTCTTTTCAGTGGTGCCCAGTGACAGGACAAGGGGCAACGGGCACAAATTGAAGCACAGAAAGTTCCATCTGAACACGAAGAAGAATTTCTTCAACCTGAGAGTGATGAAGAACTGGACCAGGTTGCCCAGAGACGCTGTGGAGTCTCCTTCTCTGGAGATATTCAAAACCCACCTGGACGAGGTCCTGTGCATCCTGCTCTAGGTGACCCTGCTTTGGCAGTGGAGGGTTGGACTAGTTGATCCCCAGATCATCTAGTCCCTTCCCACCCCTATCATTCTGTGATTCTGTTGGTCTGTGAAATCTTTTTATTTTCTTCTTTGTTGACCAGAACACAACTGTTCTTCTCTACCTCCCTGTCCTGGTCCTGGTTTTCTCATTTCCATTGGCTATAAGTCACAAACCTCTCTCTGCCATTCCTTGGTGGCTCTTTCTCCTTGGAATCTTTGTCTTCTCTTAAACCATATCTCGTCTCTACTTCTTGTTCTAATTTATTACTCTTCTGGAGCAGCCATCATTTTGCATTTTATATACAGGAAGTTTGTTCTGGTTTATGGTAGGAAAAAACACCACAGCCCATCCATTATCAGAAATAACTACTGTGGTTTTTGATTTCTGAACTCCCTAGTGAATCTAGCTGCTAACCACATTGTTAAAGGAAATAGCTGAAAAGATATAATACATCTGCATGCTTTTGCATATAAACCAAGGACCTACCTGGTGTTCTGAAGAATCTCTTCACTTGGTTGTTCTGTTTTTATAATTCATCAAATGCAATATCTAAAATTAGCCAGTAGCCACTTTTAGAGGAACAATTACTGGGTTAGAGAATATCATTGAATTGTAATGTAAGGAAATTTCTAAGCTCTGTGTGAAATTCCATAACCTTGAGACGTCATTATACCCCAAAATATTTTGAAGGGGTTTCCAAATGAGTTGAATAGCAAGGATGTATTATAACTGATATTTTTTTCAGTCTCTCTGTCTACAGCAATAACAAGTAATGGTAACTATGGAAAATATTTTAATGATATAGACAGCTGGGTAGAAGTCATCAGCTAATTTCATGCTGTCATAAATGTTTTTACATGATTTCCAGTTTACATAAGTTTATTATTCTATTACAAGTTGGAATTAATAGTCAGTTGAAGCAGAAAAGACTTCTTAACAAATACATATTTGATGGGTTAAGAATAAATCTTTGAAGACAAGAAAAAACATTGTAGGGATATTTATGAAAGGATGTGACATAGTTAAGCACTCAAATCAACAGAACTGCAAGAAGAATAAGGTGAGGTAAGTAAATAGCAGCCATGATTTAAACTCCCTGTTGCACCTCTTTTTATTGCATCTGTATGCAGATACATTGCATTGTATCTTTGTATTGTAAAGCATGATAGCACTGATGTGGAACCGGACTGACCAAGCTTACTAGCTCTGAGGATACTCCACTCATAAAACTTTAATAACCTTTATAACATGCAGCTTTTCAGAGATAAGGAACCTGGTTGTAAAATTACAAACCGTCTTTGTGGAGTAAAGTCTAAAAATGCAGAATAGCATCTGGACTGAGATGAGCTGGAGAAAATACACATGCTCCCTCCAGAATTAATCAGGAAACACTGTAAAAATCTTGGCTTTCAATATATGTTAACTGGGGGAGGGGAGGTTGTTGCGTTTTGGTTCATCTTCACAAAACCTGATTCCTGCCAGGTCTCCCTTTGAAGTACAGAGGTGTTGCTTTTAAAGCCATAGTCTTATTTTAGTACTCAAAAGCAGCCTGTGCTTCAATTATTCATATGTATTCCATGTAAATTGTACTTGAAGGCCTTGTGATCTTGAAAACAGAAGCTCTTTAGGATAATTTCTTAGCCCTGTCCTTCATGATATATGTATATTAGTAGTTCTTTAGAGTAATATTTTAGCCCTACACATCTGCATAAGTTTAATTCAGAAGTAAGAGATTAGAAAAACAGTCATTGCAGTGAGGACAGAGATAAGGAAAAGGTGATTTTTTTTTTTTTAGAACGAGAGAGAGAGAGGCTCCTCAGCAGTGTGGAGGCAATATGGGAGGCAATGTTGAAAGAGAAGACAGAGAAGAACCAGAAGAATGGAAGTCAGAAAGAACCAGGGACACCGGTGAGGAAATAGGGAAGGGCAAAGCAGCTGATAAAGCGCAGATTTTCATGAAAGACGCAGGTGGGAGCAGACAAATGCCAGGGGAGAACCTAGTCCCACCGAGAACATGCCTGCCAGCAGAGAAGCTGGAAGAGAAAGGAAGAACGAAGCTGGTGTCTGAGCCATGCCGCTTGCCAGGGGCTTGAAATTGAATGAGAAGTCTGCTGGCAGATGGCAAGTCTGCATCGGTGCTAGAAAAGGTCAGCTAAGATGTAAACTCTTGGGTTTGGTATCAATTCATTGCCTCCCTAAGAGGGCCTGCCCCTCTCTTTCTGTCCTGTAGCTTTCAGCACCCTGAAACTATGTGTACTGCTCTGCATATAAAGGCATTACATAAAAAACATTTTTTTTTCCTGTTCAGACTCCTACAGCATGCCAGGAAAGCAGAGAAGTTGCACAAAATGCCCTTTTTATATCAGACAGCATTTTCATCATGCTGTTCATTGAGTGTGGCCCCATTCCCACTGAAGTCAGTGGGTGCTATTGAGTAAAGGTACCATGATGAGATTAGGCCTTATGCTTTTGAGACACTGCCCCGTTAGAGTCCACACCTCAAATAGCATCTTTGCTCTAACAAACAAGCAGGGATGGATGGGAGCAAGCTGCTTCCCTGGCTGTTCCCTGCAACACTATTTTATACCCACCGTCTGCCCACCCATCTGTTCAATCCCTGTTACGAAAACTGAAAACGTTTCTGCTTTTTAAATGGGTGAAAAATGCCTCAAAAGAGGAATAGGTACTGTGAGATCTCCATGAAATTACTGCCATGCTTTTTCCAATTAAATGAGATACAACCAGGAAATTATGAAGATTTTTATTTGTTGAAGGATATGATCTTTTCTGAGCATTTTGTGAAAGCAGCACATTTTGTCAAGGATTTATCAAAAAGCCAGCGATCGTCTCAGATGCCACTCAGTCTTGATTTATGGACTCCTAGGCTAATGTTGAAGTGTTTAGCGGAGCAAAGCTGCTGGTCAGTGCTTCTGGGAGCCTTTGCCTGTAGAATGAGCTGCAGAGCTCCAAACTATGTCCACAGAGCAGCCACAAATATTGGGAAGCCACAGGGAGCGCCTCACAGCCAAGCTCAATTTGGTGACACCATCAGTTGCTGGGTAGCTCTGGCCCTCTACAGACCTGGCTTTAGCCACAGATAAAGCTTTGGAGCTTGTCATCAGGCCCTGGCTCACAGCTACCTTGAGGATGGCAGACTGGTCCTCTCCTGACCTGGGAAACAAGGACGAGGCAGAGCTCAAAGGGGAAAATGAAGGACAGGGAGAGCTGCTGTCATGGGGGACCTTTCCCAGACTCCCGGGTCCCTGTACAGGTGGGTCCCAGTGAGGATCAGTAGGACTTGGTGACCCGGGGTGATGTCTGCTTTGCTGTATTATCAGGGGCTGCCTCCCTTAAGAGGGGACCACTCCTTGCAATGACTGAGACCAGTGCCTTAGAAAGGCGTCTTCAGAAAAGTATCCCCTCTTAGGGAGGCTTTGGTCCTTCTCTAAGCTGAGAAAGGAGAACGGCTTTCAGGATGGAAAGCAGGAAAGGGATTTTCTACAGCAGCCAGATATGGAGCTCCATTAGGAAGCTCCTTGAAATGATGAGGTAAGGCTACCTGGCATCGTGCCACAGTTTGGAGAGGCATATCGAGCTAGCAAAGGCTCAGCAATACTCCTTGAGCAGGGAGGGGATTTACTTGCTTTTAGATACAGTCATAAGGATCACCTTTAAATAATCCAGACTCCAACTTGAAATAGCTGGGGAATAATATCTGCGACAACTCCAAAGAGAAAACTGTAGCAGGAACTAGGTCTGGCTGTGCATGGGCAGTGGCTCATTACATTTTACGACCCCTATTTTTTGCTTTTCTGGTAATTAAATCAGTTTATTCAGCAGCTGTTCAGGAAGGGGAAAAAAAGGGTATACTGAAGACCCTCCCCATGACCGGAGGGGACACTGCTGCTGGGGCCACCTTGGCTTGTGCACAGATGAAGGTGGGTGGAGACGAAGAACTGCTTGTGTGAATACAGACCCAGCTGGAAAACAGCCTCTAGAAATCATGTAGTTCAGAGCTGTATTTGCCTTATTATAAAAGTAGCAAATTCAAGCAATGTCTATCTGTCTCATACAGCACCTTTATAGACTGATCTAGTCTTAGATAGGGACCTGCTACTAGTCACAAATGTTCATTTTCATTTAATAAAAAAAAAGATTCTTGCTGTTTGCCAGGTGGGCTGGTGTTAAACTTCATATTTTCCTGACTTTTTATAAAGCCAGACAGCTCAGCACCCTGGCTGTTTTTCATGCCGTGACTAATGCCAGCTAGTTTGACTGAAATCAAGGTTTATGAAAGAGTCTGTTCAAATGTTCCTGTTTGAAGCTTATGGCTTAGGCTCTTATCTGAGGGAAAGAAGTCATAGACAACACAGAAATGAATTTTAGCCTGAGTTACTGAATGTGGATTCCAATTCCAATAAGAACAAGTCACTGGGATTGAGGACATTTTTAAATATGAGTTTCAAATCAAACTGCTTGCCCTCTGTTGACGATTTTTTCCACACAGAGAGCATTTTGCTGCATTAAAGAACAGGCTTATCAGCAAACAACGTATTGCAACAAAGACTTAGTCTTTTCCACTAGGCTTGTGTCCAATTAGAAAAATAAATATTAGAAATTGCTGAGCAGCTGCATTGAGCAGGAAAAGATTTAGACAATTTTCTAGCTGAGAGAATATTGTCTACTGTAAAATTTGGGGTGGAAGAAGGTTGGCTGCCTCTGGTACAAATGGTGTTAGTATTCATCTTAAAAGATTGATCCAACAACAATTACTCTCATTTTGTGCCATTTATAGACTACAAGTCCCACTTTGCAGGGCTTCACAGTGCTTCAGGGCAGAAGACAGCTTGCAAGATGTGAAGCTGAATGTCGGGAACTGTAGTCTATGCAAAATGCAGCTCCATATTAAAGGTTATTATTAAAGCTCTGTTTTCTGCAGGCAGACTGCAATACTTCTGACAGTTTTTAACTATCAGGTTGCCTGATATTACAGTCTTCTGATGCTCAGCTGAAAGGGAGCATTCTTCTATGATTTGAACAGAAAGTATTTTAGAAAAACAGGTGAAATAGTCTAGTGTTTCTCAGGTGATGTGAAAACTTTTATTTTTATAAAATTAATTTCTTTTCAGCAAAAAGAGATGGAATAAGAGAGACTACTGTTGAACTCTGTGTAAGGAGCTTGTGGAATACATGGTTCAATCAAATTTATTTATTACTTTCTAAACTCAAATATCCCCCAATTCTGTCTGAGCCTACAGAAAGTATAGCTGGCCAAAAGGTGATCCAAATTCTAGAATAGAGGAAAACAAGTAGTGGGGATTTGGAGAATCAGAGCCTGTTTTGCTGGTTTTGATTAGTACTTGGATGCTGAAGTCAGGATGTCCTCGGAACGCCCGTGCCAGGAGGCCAGGCTGGTGCGTGCCAGCCGGAGCAGGACTCCGGCTCTTCCGTGCTGAGGCCACTCCTTGTGCCACCCCTGCTCTCCCCAGCCCCGTGTAAAACTATTGCTCGTAGCTGAATCCCACGTGGCTCGTGCAATCTGTAGATATTGGAGCTCGGCAGTCATTACAGACCTGGAGGCATAGCGTTTCTCTCCCATGCTCTGGGGTGCATTACGGGCTAAATGAGATCTTGCACTCCATGGCTAAGACTGTAACTGCAGTTGTCATCACTGTAAGGCTGCAGCTACCATCCATCTCCAGTAGATATAAATATATATGCAGATGGTAGTAAAGAAAGTCCTAATACACATAGAGGAAAAAAAAGTAGCTGGAAGTCTTTAAAGAAAGAAGATGAATATTAATGTAGAAGCTCCCGACTCCCACAGCAAATAACAGGTTTTCAAGAGGGTTTTCTTTTCTCCGATGTTGGCAGCCACTTTGCTAGATAATTGCTGTGTTCCAGCCAAATGATACGGCTACACAGCTTCTGGAGATTGTCTGGTGCTTATTAAGGCAGGGAGTTTGTCCATTTTGTAAGGGCTGCAGACAAAATAATAGGAAACTTCTAGCATTCTGTCTTTACTGCTGTGCATACTACTGGGACTTAAAAATCAGTTCTGCTAGTGAGATGTCTGTTTTTTAGTACCTAACACAAGCAGTTGTGTTAGAGATGTATTTTCTTCTGGAAGAGAAGGGTTCATCAATTTGTCTTTGCTATACTTATTAAGATGGGATTTCTCTATTAATGCAGGGAAGGGAAGAAGCAGTGAAGTAGTTTTCTTCTAGAGTAGGGGACTATGCAAGCAAGTAAGGAACTAAAGTGTTATTTCTTCTTCTCACTGGTCTGCTGCTACTTATAATTGTGATGGAGGAGCACAGTCTACCTTCTTTCCCCAGACACTCTGAGTGGTTTTATAGGAAGCATATAGTGTGGAGGAGGACAGGCCATACGGTGTGTTTGCCAAGTTGAGACATGAAATCAAAGAACAAAACAAGATGCAGCCCTTTGCAACAGCCTCCTAATAACTCCATGACACAGTGGAGAGGGGCATTCCAGTATGTCTTGTAAGACTATTTTAATCAGCTATGTCTTGTAAGACTATTTTAATCAGCTGGTCCAAATGTCAAACTAAATCTCTATCAGTTTGCCAACAGGCTTGTTTAAATGCAAACAGTGTTTAGTTTGCCCAGCAGAATGGTTTAGAAGACCACAGGGTGAGGCAACTTTTTGCAGTCATGACAAAGTCTGGTACAGTAGCTCAGTACCCTGACAGGATGCTGAGGGTGCCAGGTCTTACTAGGCTCCTGATCTGTCCCTGAAAGCACATTAGGCAGAATTTCCTTCACTGCAGCAAAGCACTGGGACCACAGTCTGGATTCAGCTGGTCAGAGTATACCTGAGATTTTTGTCCTCTTGACTCAAGGTCAAATCTGGATTCCTCATATAATGCATGCCAGCGTGATCTTCCCTTGTCTGGTTACACAAGGTCACCTGAGAGCCCTTTTTATAAAATAGCATGTGGTAGATCATGGTCAGTGTCTTCTTAACATGGTTTGTAGACTAAAGAGTTAGGGATTTAGTACAGCAAAGGATCTGAACTTCATCTTTGAATATCTTTTTCTGAAAATTAAAGGTATTTGTTTCATCCTCATGTAGAAAACCAGCCAAAGTAACTTTCTTCCGATGATAGGTTGGTGGCGTGGGTTACGGAAACATTGTAAGAATGTCACCCCAATATGAGTATAGATCGTTCACCTTTATTAGTCAGCAAAACAAGGTTTATATAGCAAAGAAAT
>Ga0181612_164931_pt1 | contig 19213 bp, 13 predicted proteins | sample HoacroProtozoa21_FD_119630 | JGI IMG/M metagenome (GOLD analysis project Ga0181612, IMG submission 119630) | Hoatzin crop microbial communities from Cojedes, Venezuel. Combined Assembly of Gp0051906, Gp0051904, Gp0051908 | reverse complement strand
TGGAATCTTCTTCTCTGGAGATATTCAACACCCGCCTGGACAAGGTCCTGTGCAGCCTGCTGTAGGTGACCCTGCTTCGGCAGGAGGATTGGACTAGATGACCCACAGAGGTCCCTTCCAACCCCTACCATTCTGTGATTCTGTGATTCCGTGATTCTGTGATTCTTCAACGAGTACCTGAAATCTCAGTCGTATCCCTCTCTTTCCAGCCCAATGATACAAACCAAAGAGCCTGACAGTACTCTGAGAGAACAACAGGCAGCAAAATATGCTTGTGTTTCCCTAGCTATGTTCTTTCCAGTGACTTGTTGAAAAGAAAACTTAGAGGAGAAAGTAACAATTAACTAATAAAGAAAGCCAGCTTTATGTCCTTTTCTGTCCATTGAAACCTTTTTCCAGGCTACTGTTAGTCATCATGCAGGTTTGTAATCTCTGTGCAGAATCAAATACTGTACCACATGAAGTGAACTACTTGGCAAAATGTGCCAGATTTCACAGTGGTCATACTGAAGTTATTTTAATTTGGTTTTTATCACCTAATTTCCTTTGTTTCTTTAAGAGTCTAAAAAGCCAAAGGAAAGAAATGTCACATCTGAAGTGTGAGAGGGACTCATAATTTGTAATTTTTTGACAGCAGTCGCAGGGAGTCACAGGAAGAGAGATTGGAAGTGCTGATAACTGGAAAGATGCATGTAAATAACAGCATGTGCCAAGAGGTATACCCCTAGGCTCCTACTCATCTTTCAACCTCTTTTATTAATTACTGCATGATATTGTCACTCCTTGGAACACCTCTCTCCCTCTTACTAGTATCAGAAAATTTCGACTGGAAGCCAGGAAGGAGGTCACAAGACAGGCCAAGTCTAAGTTCCCCACTCTGTTCAAAGCACAGGATAACACTTTCATTAATAAATGTCTTAGCTACTGAATAGTTTAATGATCCCACTTTCATCTTGGTCTTTCAAATTTTTCCTCCCTCTTTCCTTCTCTCCTCTCTGTATCCCTTTTTTTAAAAGCACAGAGAAAATTTTGAAGAATACCATCCAAACCAAAGTTGTTGCTTTACAAAATAAAATTGAATCAAAAGGTAGGATTTGAAAGGAAAAAAAGACAAAACCAAATACTTCATAGAAATTAAGTCATTAGAACAGTACCAAAGTACTCCCTTTTTCCTTCATTTACTAGAAAAGTCTTTTTTTCTTCCCCTACACCCAAGTTTTCAGCATTGTGATAGTTCATAAGGATAATAATGGTGGAAAAATAAATATGAGCAGATAATGTCAAACAATTTTATGTCTTAGTTCACACATGGAGAGTAAATATCCCAATGACAGGTAAGTTCAGTGACGTAAGACATTATTTATCACTCTTAGGTACATTATAGGGGTTTTTTTACCTTTAAGAACCAATGTTCCTTTAATAAGGGAATATTTTGATCCTAAGGACAGAATCATAATGCCTCCCAGTGTAATATGATTAATAAGCCTTTTTCAAAAAGCAGTTGGTAGAATGAAAATTAGACTCCATGAACAAACATGAAACAACAGCTCGCTTTATTCCCAGCAATTTTAGTACATGGAGATGTCAGTCTCTTCACAAATGTCTCACTTAGATGGTGCTTCCAAGCCCCAAGTCAGAATTAGAAAAAACAAAAGAATGTGTAAATCAATGGCACTAATATTCATGCCCTTTGATTTCATGGCAGTTACAAACAGATCTGCAAATTCTAGGATTGTATAATCTTTTCCATGGATTGACTCTGTGGTTTCCAGTGACAGCTACAGACATAGGAATCTCAGATCATGCTCCTGCTGGAGACCTGTGGTGGGCAGAATCCACTGACTACTACAAAGTCTCTGCCTAGTTTTACTTTCTGAAGCGTGTAATTTGCTTTCCAGCAGATTGCAGGGTATACTGGTATTAATGAAGATGATAGTTCAGTTCACTGATCAGAAATAATTGAAGGACATGGAATTCTATGTGTGAAAAACAAGACAAACATGCAAAAGGGCGATATAGGAAGAATATCAAAAAGGGCGTTTCAGCAGACACTTAACCCTAAGGAGGAGAAGTCACTACAACACTGTGCTGGGATCCAGGGAATCTCCAGTTTAATTCCAGACATTTAGCTGCCAAACAGCTTGGTTTGCTTGCCTAAGCTTCATGATCTACAAAATAAGTCTCAGAACAGGATATTTCTGTAAAGTGTTTCGAGATTTCTAAGTCTATTTTCTGCAGAAAGGTGACTTACTTCTGTCATAGACAAAGCCATTATAGGTCAGATTTAGCCTCTGCATACATCACTCGCAGTTTGCCAAACTTTCAGGTTTTCGTATTTGAGATTTACTGTGTATGGAACAATGTTGTATTTGCAAGCTGGCTGAACAAGAATTCTTTTTCTGGTGTGTAATTTCTATTGTTCGCTTCTATTTATTGTAAAGGAAATAGATCGTATTGTACCAGGCCCAAAGGTGGTATTAGCTAGTAGGCGCCTTTGCTATTGAAGTAATAAATTATCAAGTTTTTATATCAGCTTTACTAAAGAGGCAACTCTGTGTTCATATGCTGAACAAATGAGGCATTGTTCCAGAGAAGAGATTCGGATTCAGAAGGGATTCCAAATTTCATTGCACTGAGCTGATAAAAGAAACACTTTCCTCCCTTTACTACATAACATACAATGACACAGAGAAAAAGCACACAGAGCTAGACATTCCTGCTAGAGCACTGACTTGAAATAGGCGAGAAACTGCTGGCACATCTACATTTATACTGTCACCGTCCCTCTACTTTTCATCTTCAAATAAATGTTCCTATTAGCAGTGTATTTAGACCCCTTAGCAAGGCGATGGATGCAAAAAAGATGATAATTAAATTTGCTGCAGCTTACACACCGACTTTGCTTCTTTTTTCCTCTCACTCTTTGGCCTATGTCATTTTATTTCCACGCAAAGAATTTGGCCCTTTGGTGCATTACAGAGAATCCAAAGGACTAACCTTTCAGTGTTGGGAAACAGCTAATGTTCCTGCCAGTGAGCTAAAGTTGGAGTATTCCTTTGTCATGGCCAAATTTATGACATGGATCAAAAACTATAAAAAGCTGTGTTGCATCCTGCCATTAAGGAGAATTAATATTTTCAGTGGTATGTTAACCAAAGTTTTTCCAGTGTCTCTCGTTAAAAGCAGATTGTTGACTTTTCATCCTGATGTGCCAAACATTTTCACTGAAACCCTAACAAGACTTTCATCTTACAACCATTATTTCTTAATGGACTTGGATAGGGGCAGTGTATGGGAATGGATTTCCTTTTCAGCTCAGCGCAATGGCCCATCATTAGTGTGCTGGGTCTTGGAGAACCATTACACATGCAAACATTTAAAGTATTTCCAGGGTAACTACTTTTCTTTCCTGAAATGCAATTCATGTTTTATCTATTATATTTAAGCAACATTTGGTCACATTTCACCTTTCAAGTATCTCTACTATGATCACTTCTCATTCTGCTGTATAGTAAGTCATAATGAATGAGATCATACACAAAAACATTTTTTTATGGAGTGGATTTTGTCAAAATTTCCCCTCATCTTGGGCAATAAATCTGTCTCTGAAAACCACGCAGCCCAAATGCTGACCATTTGACAAGGATACTGTATGACGACATCACTCGCCACTTATTTCTTATTATTGGGTAGATTATAGCCTTCATGTTTGGGGAAAAAAAAAATCTACTATTTGCCCTTTTCGGTGCTTCTATTTTTAGTGATTTTCTATTCACTTCTGTTTTCCTACTGGTGATGCCCTGGTATCTGTCACCAAACAGCACTCACTTGCTTTGCAGGAGTGGCGTTTTTTTTCAAGCTGACAAGAACAGTGTCAACCGCTTTCAAAAGTTGCCCGTTCCTCCCATTAAGCCCTCTCATTCCTAGTATGTACTTCTAAAGATTCCTTAACAATTACATACACAGATGCAGTTTTGGAAACTTTCAACCTTTGATGGTATTTTGAATCACAGCCCCATTGGCAGCAAATGAACTCAAAGTAACAACCCTGAAGTGTGATACCATCAGTTCTAAGAAGCTGTGTAATATTTATATGTCTTCATTCAGACTTTATATCAAATGTAACAGGCTTTGCAACCTTCATTAAGAAAAGCTGGCACCCAGAGGTTACCATATGTTCCTCTTTTTAGGCTAGTGTTTAAGTGCAGATGTATATTTATTTTTCCACTCTGCAGTCCTCCCTGAACTGTTCTTACTGCAAAGCTAATGAAACCACTGCTTTAATCCCCACTGGCCTTCAGGGTACATCATATGGTCCTTACTATTTAAGAATTCTTTTTAGTGTGCTTTCTATTTCCTTACTTCTGCAGTATTTATAATGTCCCATTTCAAGAGGCTTCGCTTTTTCTACAGGCATCAGGGAAACTAAAACCTTTGGTATCACACTGAAGGTGGAACTAAAGCCAAATCTGCCTAAGTCAGATGTACAACAGTTCCTCCCTCTCCCATTTGCCCAGCATCTTCTCAATTAGCTGAGCTGTCCATTACAGCCTTCCTTTACTAACAGACTCGTCAGACATTTTTAAGCTGGGCTGCTCACCATTCTAAATGAAAGATTCTTGTATTGCAGCTATTGTTTATTTATACAACATAGTTACTGCAGACTTCCCGATTCTGAACCCAAGGTTATTACTTAAGGCTTTGCAATAGACACTAGCCACTCTCTTTAGCGCAGAAGAATGCATCTAAAATTACTATTACTTCTCTTTCTGCATTGTACTGTTTCCCCATTTTCTTCAGGCCTGATTCAAACATCAGTTGAATTAGTGAAAGCATGACAATTATAGTGGGCAAATTTTGTATTTTTTTTTTATAAGGAACGTGTTCCAATTCATTTGAACTTCGGACCCCATCCCACTGCCTTGATTCACACATGTAGCCTTTAGTCGGAAGAGCAAATGTAGGGCACGCCAGAGGCCTTAAGGCTATTGCTGAAAATAACGACTACAGATTTGGCCCCGTTTTCTTCTTTCCCTTTCTGCAGTGGATGTTTTTCAAGAGATGAATTCCTCTGTGCTTGATACTAGTCTATAAGATTAGGCTTTTATACTATATTTTATACTTCAGCAAATCCCACTGAACTCATTCTGTTTTATGCTGCTTCTTAGAGGAGACTATTATATGTAAGCTGAATCTCTTAACTATATCAAATCCAATATAAACACCCTCTTTATAAGACACACCTCACTCTAATGCTCAGTGTGGAACTCCTAACAAAAATTATAAATGGAGTGCTTTGTTCAGGCATTTAACTCTTTCGTTCCTAATACCAAATCACAATGCTTAAGCTGTTTTTATTTTGCACTTGAAAATAAATACAAAGGGAAACCATAACTTAACCCATATGATGTGTTTGAGCAAATCTGGGAGAAAATTTTAACAAGAGACAAAAACGTAGGACGTGACTTCGCCAAAGTTTTGATTTTTGTTAATCTCATGTTTTGGAGGAGTGTCTAGAAGGAGTGGGGGGAGGGGGAACGTGCTAAAACTTTGCTAATTGTTGGGGAATTCAAACCTGTTTTCATTTATTTGAAATTATTACATAATGGAAGCGGGACGCTATAATTCAACCCAAATGGACGACTTCAATAAGCGGGTGGAAATGATTCGGTACATTAAAGAGAAGCTGTTTCAATAACAAATCTTTATTATAATCAGGAGTGAAGTGGTTAATTTAAGTTTTTACTGAAAAACAGGCTGGCAAAAATGTTTCCAGGGATGTGGGGATTTTTTTCCTTTTACTCAGTAGGGGTTTGGAGAGGAGGTTTGGAAGGGAAGGAGGGCTTCGGTTCCAGGATCCCCGCATTCCCACGAGTTCCATTAAGGAAGGGGGAAGGGCTTCCTGCTGAGGCAGCCATCTGCAGCTTTCTGTGAACAGCAGGAACCAAAGGCCTGGTAAAAGGAGAGTAAACCCAGGGTGACAATTTTGTCTGCATTCAAAGTCAGAATGTGGCTGATATTTTTATTGTTAGTCGTGTTGTTACTACTAGTGTTATCAAGGAGGAGGGAGGGTTTCTCTCTGGCAGAATTAGCAAGTCTATAATGGAATATTAATTATGAGAAAACAATAGTGTTACAGGCAGAAAAGTGTCCAGCGCAAACACACCCTGACAGCCTCTCCTGGAATGCGCCGCCGACAGCAAGCTGGGATTGTCATCATCCAAGCTACTGTCGCTCTGCTGCAAACTATCTGGAGTCCGTGGATGCATGTCTGAGGTCCCCTTAAGTTATTGCTTTCTAGGCTAGAGTAAATTAGACCTGGATTTTTGTAAAGTGCTGTCACTTAATACCTATTTTATTAAGGTTATTTTTATGCTCATAATTTGAGGCTAACACATCTGTTATTTCCTCCATTGCCTGGCTTTGGTGAACACTGCCTATGGAAAGTAACAAAGAGTGACACTGGAAAAAATAACAAGGGTGTTTTAACTTCCAACATCTGGAGAAAACAATATTAAGGAAACAGGAACAAATAGGTACGGTAGCCTACAAAGCAAAAGTCCGCTTTTAACAGCAGTGCATAGTTTATACGGTACGGTAGATTTTTATGATTTTAGTCTGGGCCATCTAATACTAAAAATAAGGCTGAAAAATCTCATTAAAGAAGCAGCTGTTCCAGTTCTTGTTTAGGTCATCCTAATGCCAAAACCCCAGGTACAAAGGGAGAAAGGAAAAAAAGTACTAATATCCCTTCCAAAGGGTTTCAAAATACCATCTCAAAAGCTTCCTGTTATGTAGTTTTCAATAAAGTTTTATCACTGCTACATATACGTCCCTGGCTGCTACCTATAGAGATGTAGAAAATTCTGCTGTATCATATGAAACTTCAAAACTGAATTAAGCATTCCTGTGGAGTGGTAAATATCAAAATTAAGAAAGCAGTGGTAGTTTTCCAAGGAAAAAAAAAAAGAAAACAACTCTTAGTATTTGCATTCACATTATTAAATATAACAAAATAAATCAGAAAACGTATGAAGAAATCCGTTAGGGAAAGGGATGCATTCACCATACAAATATTTGTTTGGAAATAGCCCATTTCTATACTACTATTTTTTTTGTTTAAATTTGATAGATTTATTTTTACAATGTACATTCCTAAACCCTCCCATTTGTTGTCTGGATTCCTGTTTGTGACCTTGGAATTCCAAATTTATGATGTCATCCTCTGCCTTTTTTTCCAAGGGCATTGTATTAGAAAATAAAAACAGTATGAAAATACTTCCCTGCCCCTTCACACCGTCTCCTTTTCTCGTGTTAACAAGTATTGCCTTGCCTTCCATTTAAAAAATAAAATAAAATTTTTAAATGGAAAGATAATTTCTACTTACCTTACTCTGCAAAATAGAAGGCCTATCTTTTTTCCACAAATATTACAGGACGTGTGTCGCAGAAGCTGCCCATTTCTAGCTACTGTTCTGGGGTATGGAGATTTCTGTTCTCAGTTAATATTTTCTTTTAAAGAAAATAACACTTAATACTCCTGAAGAGCTTCTGTCTTTTATACTTATAAGTCTCCAAAAGGAGGGCTCTGCTTCCAGTGGCACATGACTGTTTTAGCAGTTTTCCTCATATAAAGGCTACATGTAAATAAAGACTGTTTCTCCTGCCAGTAATGAGAAGCAGGTAGGTGGTGGTTCAGAACAGATGCTCCTAACGGCTTGGCCATTGCTTGTGACAGCAAAAGCCAGAGGAAGTCATGACACACCTAAGCAGCAGATGTGCTTTCAGTTCCCAGTACAAATAACGTGTGCTCCAGCTCAGCAAAGCACTCCTGCGTTGAATAGGTCTGGTTTCCATGGAAAGCTAGCGGTACACCCAGGTGCTTTCCCAAGTAGGTTTTCTATGTGGATGCATAAGGGTGACTCCAGGCACAGGTGAAACAACTCCATGTACTGGCTGAATATCCCGGCCAGGCTGCGAAACGACAGAGTGCAGTGCAGGAGAGATGCAGACAGTCTCAAGAAACTGCACTTCCAAATGATACCTGATTAAAAACCTTACTGCAGCATGAAAGCTGACATAATGAATGCCAGCCTAACCCAGAAAATGCTCCTTATTTTAATAAGTGTTACAAATGCTCAGCACCTCACAGGATTAAGTTCAAAGTCACATTTACAAATACCAGTTCCTTCACAACCCCAAAGTACTAATTTTTCTAAAGAAACCAAACCACACCAATCAAATTAAAAAAAAATTAAAATCTGCTTTAAACACTACCAACTGCGTCCACAATGTTTGCACACTCTTAAGAAGAATACAAGAACCTGTTTCTGTCTTTAAGTCATAAAACCTTGTTTTCCTCAGATAAGGCTGTAAATGCTACACAGTTTCCCAATGCTGAAATCAAAGTGCTGCAGCAACATACACGTTGTAGCATTTTACAAAACAAATAGACAAATTAAACCAAAAAAAAAAAACCTACTACAGCTTTGCCTTAATAGCTCTACCTTTTAAAAGTTCAGAGGCCCAACATGATTATTCTGAAGCAAGAAGATTTTCCTAGTTTTCCCCACTCCTGTCCCCCACTGTCACCTCCCCAAAGCTGTTAACCCACATTCGGAGATGTTTCCCTTCTGGAAATACACAAGACACTCTAGCAGAACTTTAGATATTTAATGTCACAATGTAGATTGTTTCTTGTATATGTGTTTATAACAGCTTCATCTGTGATTGCTCTGTATCACCTGGTGCAGAAAACACCTTGTGTTTCAGTGGGCTGAAAACGAAGTAGGCATTATTGGTGAAAGGTACAACATCTGTTAAAATGGCACCTAGGTTTTTTCAGTTGGTTAATAGTGTAATCGCTTTAGCTGTCAGATGAATGTGATACCGATGGGAAGCACCTCAGAACAACATGCAGGTATAGTATATGCATTCATAAAGAAGTAAAATTTATCACTGAGTATATAGGTATCAGGAGACCTCTCTATCACTTAAGACCTCAAGGTAAGGCTCCAGTGGGATTTGAAAAATGTGTGGGCTCTTTTCCAGCCCTGTGTGGTGAATTATATCTAGTGACACTATAGAGATGCCTGTGCAGACAGGTGCAGGCTGTTCCCTCGATTCCTCCACGTCTCTGGTCCCAGCCGGCAGCAATCCAGATCCAACGCCAAAGCTACAGAGGCACGTTTAGCTGAGAGGTAGGGCGTGTTGGCTCGAGCATGGTCAGCTTTAAAACGTGCTAGCTGAGAATCTACCAACTGTTTCATGAAGTGAGTTTTTAGCTGAAGTTGTTTTGTATGCTGAATTCTGCTTAGAAATCAAATTGAAGAAAGTGATACTGTCTTTTTAAAATTCATGCAAACATTTTCAAAGAACATACATAGCAAAACAAATGGCTTTAAAAAATGTATTCAGTGAGCATGTTACAATTATGAAAAAAAATGGACCGAGTTCATTTTTCAAGATATGCAGTTGCATCCAGTCTTCAGTGTAAAAGAAATGAAGTCAAGAGGCCAGCATTTTTTTTAAATTCTGATATCCTCCCTCATTTATAGTACGTGCCACAAAATGAAGTGGAAGAGGTAAATGAAGCAGTGAGGATCTAACAGCTTTACTGACAGCTTTCTAATACCAAAACAAACTACACTAGATTTTTATTTATATAGTGGGAATTCACCATTTCAAATACTGACCTTGTGCAGTAAAGTACCTAAACATGTATTTAAGCATTTTCTGAATGTGTAGAATAAAGCAAAAGCATACACTTCAGTACTTTGCTAAATTGGAACTTTACTGTTAAAATAAATTGCAGTTGCAAGGCAAGCAATTGTTCTACATATTACTCTGAATTTATTCTGAAAGCCTATCACAGAAATCTTTGTAATTCATAATACTGGAAAGCCAACAGGAAGACCAAAGTCTGTCAACTGGTGTTTGGAGCAAGGTATTGATTCCTAAGTGGAGCAATGTTAAAATGTTACAGCAACATGATCCGGCATGATTTTTAAAAAACTTACAAGCAAGAAAAATGCACCAGGGAATGCACCCAGGGACCATTAGGCCATGCTTCTGAGAAGGCTGGAGTTAAGGGCAGAACTCCGAGGAAATCACAAAGAAAAAAGTCCTATGTCTTTCAAACCCCAAGGGTCTGCCTATGAATTTATAGCCAAGGATGTGAACCTCTAGGTTACCTGTGCTTCAGATCTGTCAGAAAGAAACCTTTCTATATGCTGTTCCACACCACAGATATCACTCCTCTTCATGAACCAGGACTCTGTTATTTCTATCAAATCTATGGCAAATAAAATAATAAAAAAAGAAAATCAGTCTTTATTTGTCAGAAAGAGACAGGAATAAGGTCAAAAGGACTTCACCACCCCTTCGCTTTCCAATCCAACTTTGAAAGAAAGTGAGATAAGCTAAGGGAAAAGAACACTGAAAGCTTTCTGAGCCGAACCTCACAGGCTCTATCAAACTAATTGAGGAGAATTTGCAGACTCTGTGACAGATCTGAAGGAACTGTGCAGTGCAAAAGAAACTGAAAATATTTACTAACCCAAAGGCTGTTGTCCACTAGTGTTCTCAACCAAGACGCAACAACTCCCTTCTCATGTTCCACTGTGACAACAACTCACTTACAGAATAAACCACAGGAAAGGTAGGGGTCGTTACTTCTGTGTTTGTATTAGACCTGGCTTCTTCTTAATTTTACATATGAACCCTGCAACAAATACCCATTTCCTTTGTGCCATGGGAAGAGGAGGTCTTTGAAAGCAGAACAAGTAATTGAAAAAAGATATTTTCTGGTTTTAATAAGAACTAAGCCAACATGATATAAAAACCCTTTATGTTTTGCAACACCTGTCACAACTTCAAAGAACGTAAAAACTGGCTATTGTGAAAATAACAGGTGTCAGCCTAGAGACGTGAGGTCCAATATGTGGCAGAAGCACAGCAATTCAGGCAACTGCTGTTAAAAGAACACACAATGCAAATCTCCTCAAAAAGCAAAACGTAAAAAACCCCTTATGACCCAGAAGAACGGATATTTTTAAAATTATCTCATAAGTAATATATCATATCGCAGCCTGCTGTAGGTGACCCTGCTTTGGCAGGGGGGTTGGACTAGATGACCCACAGAGGTCCCTTCCAACCCCTACTATTCTGTGATTCTGTGATTCTGTGATTGAAGGATGCAAAGAGATTCAAAAATAGATTGGAACAAAACTGAGATTGAGAAATCAAGCATTCAGGGCCAGGAAAGAGAGAAATGAAGATTAATGTTTAATTTTGTGTTTTAAAATATGGCCTCGCAAATGTTGTAAATGGATAAAAAGAATGCAAAATGGATCATCAGATGAAAATGGATAAAGCTTGCGTGATCTGGGAGAGACTGGGTTTCAGAATATGAAATTTCCTGGTGATCAAGGATTTAAGGTATCCAAAAGCCTCTGCACTGATAAATCTCTGATACAGTCCTGAAGACTGGTCATAGTTGTCCAGTTAGTCCAAATGACAACATACTGAATGACAGAAGCATTGGATGTATTGCAGATCTGGTCCTAAAAAAAAATTACAAGTTAACTGTGATTTGCGTAGGAGGTGATGCCTCTATTCATACACTATGGATAAAGTGACCGTAGCTGAAATCCCAGAATGGTTCATTTATTATAATTCATTTATGATCTCATATTGTTGAGTCTACTGTCACTAAATCTCTGCTAAGAGCAGAAATTAATTTTTGTGGGGTTAACAATATAAGATTTCCTTTTCTTTCTTTCTAACTACCCGAGAGGGACAGAGAGAGTAACATCTGATTAGTAACCACGCTTCCTCTGTGATGCTAACTGTGAAGTATGTAGCTGGCCCAGGGTATTAAAGGGGAGTTTGTGCTCGAAGCATAGAGACAGACTCGGTTGTTTGAAACATAGCAACAGGCTGGGTTACAGGGTCCTCCCTCACTGCTACCTAATTTGGCTCATGGAGGGATATTCACGGTCTGGGTCCCCTGAGGAACTGTCGCGGTGACTCAGCTAAGCCCCACGTCCGGTGTGTTTATCCTCATGCTATTGTACATGAGAATAGAACATCTCTTGCTTCAGCGATAGCCAGATGTGCATTTGATGTAAGGTTTTCAGGAGTGCTTGAGTAACTTGGACATTTATTCTCATTTTTAAAAACTGCTCCTGGGCAGCCTATCTAATGCTAAAGTAAAGCCACTGAGATGCTTTGGAGATCCTTACTCTGGATTTCCAGAAATAATTGTTCTTAGTTATGAGATTGAAAAGCTTTAATTTTTCAGCAGATGAACAACTGTTTGATTCCCATAAATAAGACAGAAGGTGAACCAGAGTTTGGAACCAGTTCAAACCACCAAGACTACATCTTCTAGAATTAAGATAGTTTTGTATTATTTTTAATGAGCCACATTTTTCTCCTTCAGTGCTATTCCTGCATCTCTTAATATATCTCTTTTCAGCTATCACCCTATTTGAGCCAAAATTCTGAAGATCCTAGTTTACATGAGTGTTCTCTATTCAGATTGATGGATTCTTATTTCAGGAAAACCGAATGAGGGGCATTCATTGCTTTGTTCTGTTTTGCAGGAGGTACAACACTAATTGCCAGCTGGATGGACATGTGAAGACAGCCTTCCTAGGGTATCACAATCCTGTCAGATGCTTTGCTTTTTTGTTCCATGCAACGTAGAGCAGCATCCATCTCGGACAATGCTTTCTACTGAATCGACAGTGCCAGATGTTCTCAGAACTCAGGGCTGTGCCCAGATAATCCAATTAATTTTGTTCTCAGATGCTAAGAATTTTAGGCTGTGCCCAATTAATCCAATTAATTTTGTCCCAAATGTTTAACTGACAACAAAAACCCCCGCCTTTGAAATCCATATCTGAGTCAAGGTAGACAGAATTTTATCAATACTCTGCAGCACGCATGGCAATTCGAAAAGCAGATTATTACTGAGCTCTTATTTTAACTAATTCACAAGTTCAAATGTTCTGTAAAACCAGAAAGAATACAGATAACAGCATATTTGTTAAGCAACAGTGGTCAAAATCTCTCTACTTGCTTCAAAACCCCCAGTCAATGTTTTCCTTTAAAGTTCTGTTCCATGATTCAGGCTCTTGAGAATTTAAGTTCTTTGCTTCTTCGCCTGGTTTAGCCAGCTCAGTTGGGTCTTTGTCAGCAGCTGGGATGGACTGCAAGAACATAGCTACCAGTTCACTTAAAAGCAAACTGGTGCACTCGTTCATGATGAGCAGGAACTTACTCTCCCTGCACTAGTTTTAATATGAATTCATTAGGAGAAAATGCTGCATAAGTCTGGTGCTTAGTTGACAAATTGATACATTTACCAAATATCGAAAAGGATTGGAGCCTGCAAAATGCAACTCCAAAACAAAAGTTTCAGGTTTCATTGCAGTAGCCAAGAAGGTAACATTTCCTGATCTCTTGAGAGGAATTCTTGGCATTGTATGCAACTTTAACTTTTTACCTAACAGTACCCTAGAAACTTTAAAATATTCCAGTTTTAATGAACAGAAAAAAAATAGTCGTGACAAGGTGGCAGCTGAAGACTAGCTCTCTTCCCAGCAGAGAAATACCTCTTGTAATTCTATTTTCCTTCAGTAACACTTCCTAAATATCTTTTCTCTCTATTTCTCTCATGTGTATAAGGAGGAAGATAGACAAAAAGAGAAAAGTTTTACAGAAAAATCGTTTGACCCAGGCTCCTCCACGACACAGACCCCGGAGAACCTCCCTGGCAGTGAAACACAAGGAGGAAACAGGTGTGGGAATGCACCACGCACACACTTCCCTCAACAGTGGCTACAAAATTCAGACACACCAGCCAAGCCCCACTCCTGCAGAAGCAATGTCTGCGACATAACATCAAGTAGTGTTTGTGGCAGAATAGCAATAGTGTGAGAAACCTGTTGAAAAATAAGAGTAGTGGAAGGTGAAGCAGCATTTCTCTAGAAGGGAGATGACTAGGGGGAGAAACCAAGTAAAAGCCTGTAGAATCAGAGAACACCACCTGGTAATTGTCAAACTACTCATAATTGGTATCTCACTGCTGAGTCCAAAGTACTTCTCTGTCTAATGCAGGGCATCTTTGAAGTTACATGTTTGTTAGCCTTCACAGAGCTCTTACTCAGTTGTATTCAGGTGTAAATTATAGAATGCTTTAAGGATCTTTGATCTGTTGTGTATTTCCACAGCATCTATCAAAATGGAGTCTTGCTTCAAGCCTGCATCTACGAAGAGTGACAAGAGCCAACCTACAGCTTTGCCTGCTGTTACTGATTCCCAGTTTTTCGTTACCATATCACAAACGGAAGGGTTTTACTTCCATACATTTCATAAAGGTTGTAAGCAGTTTTTAAAAAATATTTACCTACCACTTTCTATTTTGTTGCAGACTGAAACAATGTGCAATATGTTTGCTTTCTAGTTATTCTCATCATTCTATAGTTTTTATTTTAGACCTCAAGCTAATTTTTATTAGTGATGGTGTTTTCTTCTTGTCCAGCATGCCTCTTCAAGCAGCATACAGATTCATAATCTTCACCTTTTATTTAAAATCATCCCCATCATCTACAGAGCATAACTCCTAGAAAATCTGTGGTTTTTTCCATATTTGGCTTTGCTGAGATCCTCCTGGGCACACACTACCAGTTTTTAAAATTGGAAAGAAGATAGACCTTCCACACAGATGGTGGTTTCTAAGCCGTAAAAAATTAACTGGCCAAACTGTGTAATATTCTCTGCATTGCAGTATTCACTCCCTACATGATGATATTCATCACCCACCCTCTTCCTTCCTCCACAGACTCTCAGAAGATTCACACTATATCCATTTCCAGTGCTCCTCTCAGGTTCCCCAGGCAAATGCCAATCAAAGCTTCCTTTGTTGGTGATATGTACATTCCTCCACGAGCTATAAAGGGTAAGAATGTCCCAACTTTCTACAGGCTATCATAGGCACGTGCAATATTATTGTCCCGTAGTTTATCTTACCATACCCCAGAGAAATCTCATCATCCTGTTTTCTTTATATGGGCTACAGATGTCTTAGCCAAGCTTCCTCACCACTGAGTCACCGACCAGGATTGTTTACGTCTTCGTAATGAGTCACCTTCAGCATTTGGCTCATTGTCAATACACGGGCTGACGGCTTCAGCTAGTCTCTGTTTTGTCTCATTCTCCTTCATCTTGTCACTGTAGTTGTACCTGTCAGGAGTATGAACACAAAATGGCTCCCTCTTACTTTTCCTTTTGCTTTCTTTATGCCACTTCATGTTGACTGATGTCACTCGCTATCTCTAGATTGACTGCTGTTCCAAAACTTTGACTTTCATGTTGTTCCAAGTTCCTGTGCCATAGGAAATCCAATTCAGATTTCTTATTAGCGTCCAAGAATATCAGTTGGCATACAAAAGTGCTATATCTTTGGTCAGATGTCAAACTACATTTAATATGTGTCTTTCATCCTTCTCATTTCTAAACAGGAATACTGTGAAAATTGCAAATATCTAGGATGCTTTAGAAGTCATGTTGCCTTTTTTCACATGATAACTTTTCACTTATTGGAATGTGTAAATGACTAGGAATTCTGCTGGCCCAAGAACTTTCCTTTTTGCACTATCAATCGCCTTAAAGGTTCCCTTTATGAGTGTTCTGTATTTATTAATTCTTTCCTTTTCTAATCACTATGTTTAGTATGTCTACTCAGCACCTAACTCCCCCTTAGATCTAAACTCCTTGCAATCAGTGGTTGGCTGGGCTCCCAGAGTTAGTCAGATTAATTTCCTCTTTCACCTTCAGGCTTTCATGTACTACCTCAGAGCCATTATAGGTATGTTTCCAAAACAACAAAGTAACACTAATATTTTCATTATCGCATTATTTTCTAAATTTATATTGTAAATATGTTTTTATATTATTTCCTTTCCTTTAAAAGATTTGAAAAAAAAAAGGATTAAAGCACTTGATAAGGTTCCTTTCAGACTCTTTCACAATTTCTCTTTTCTAAAGTGGTATTTGCTTTGTTGCATAAAAAATCTTACGGCAACTAAATTGGGGTGAGAGGTAAAATACTGCTATAAATTAGAAACAGGCTAAGAAACCAAAAAAAAAGAGTCAGAATTAATAATCAGTTTTCAAGGGAAAAGGTTAACAGGAAGGTGACCAGAACTGAACCCAGTTTGCCAGGTGAGGGTAGAATATAAAGATGTGAGTAAAAACTTTACTGTGTTTAATTGTTACTAACAATATAAATAAATTGTACCTAAGTGTTTTGCAACTAAATCTGTGGAAACCACGCCCAAAATATCTCCTTTAAAAATTCAGTCAGTAGCTTCCAACATAAACCTGATATTTATTCAAAACCACAACTTTTGTAGATAGAAACATGTCCTTATCTTGTTTTTAAATACTGAAGTCATTGTGTGAGTATCTTTGAAGAGCTCCAAATCCTGTGTATGCAGCACACAACTATTCTAAAAAGTCAATCGGTTATTTAACTCTGCAACTTTGTCTGCTGACCTTAGCTACAGTTTCTTAGACATCGAGCTTAACCAGACCCACGCACCCACCCAGAAAAAGGTTTTTGTGTCCTCTAGTACCAGTTCAGACTAATGGCCAGCCCTATGATCCTGTTTATTTTTAAACCAATCTAGATAAACAAATCCTTCCATTTGTCATTATTGTTTCTCTTTTAGGAAATAATCCTCTGAGAAGTTACAAATTAAACAGCACTTACTGAACCAAAATGGAAACTTTGTATAATAGTTCCTTTCATAAAGCACAGATCAAATATAAATTCACATTTTTTGAATATGGAAATACTCCTAGTGATGAAAGTTATACTTAGTACATGTGGAATGTCTGCTTCATTTTTAAGTGTGGGGTTTTTTTTTAAATAACAAAGATACCAGTGAACTTCGAGACGATGAAGTTTAATGGGCCCTGAAGCCTGCTCAGATCTAGCTGCCTCAATCCAAATGCTAATGTGCATTCAGAACTGTGAGCAGAAATACTCAGAGTCTGAAAGACTGATTTCTCTGGTGGGAAATCTTATTTGTGCCAGTGAGAGGAGCTGCTGGCTGGTTTATATGACTGAAGGATTGAGAACACTGGCCCACATGAGGTGTAACTTGGTTGTAGATGGGATTCCACTATTAAACTCTCCCTGATACTATGATTCTTTTTAGATGAGGCCAAGCAAAGCTTTGTTTGTATTGCTTGAGCTGCCTGAGGTACTAATGAAGAGAGCAATAGACACTGTGCTGGATTCCAGAGGTGAAGACTGACCTAGTAAGAATTATTTGTTTTCAGATGCTGGACCTCATTCTGATGCTTTTCCCACTGTGGTGCTGGGTAAGAGACCTGCAGTTGTCGCCAGCTAGCTGTTTGGACACTCTGACACACACAAACATAAAAGAAAGCAGACTCATTATGGATGTGATAGATCCAATATGCCAAATTCTGGGGGTTTTCTATTAAACTGCCAATCAGTGAGGATCTTGATGCACTCCTGCCTCAAAAGAAATGGAAACTTGTGAACTCACACTGTTAACAACCAAACAACAACAACAAAATTGTATTCAGAGTAAGAAAAACACAATTTACTCTGGACTTGGCTCCTCTGAAAATATAGGACAAGATCGTCTCAGTTTTGCAGTTTAGCTGAGTATTATGCTATCCATCAAAATCTGGGAAGATACATGACCAAAATGTGGAACATCTGTATATTGTTGAAAGCCTCAGCATAATTTTTAATTAGAAGATGTGTTTTGAATGTTCTCTCACTTAGTGTGCTAAATAAACGAGCCATTTTAAAAACACAAAACCCAAATAATTTATGGCAAACCAATGAAATTCCCATTCCAAAGCCAAAACCAGCCCAGAGTGAGTGCTGACCTCACCTCTGCTACTACAGCTAGCAGGAAAATTGGTGCACTACTTAGGCTAGGCATAATCCAGATGATAAAAAGTCTGCTAATGGATTTTTCAATTATTTGCTAGATACCTGCCAGGGAGAAAGATGCTGATCCAGATTCTGTTCCCAGGCCCAGTAACACAGTGCAGACTCTAAATAAAGCGTATGTTAGCATGAATCCCAACACATAAAAATGGAGAGAGCAGAAAAATGGAGAGAGTAAGACTGAAAGAAAGGGTCAGGCTGGATGTGGGGTTATGAACAGTTTCATAAGGAATTGATTTTGTTTACTATTTTGGTTGATGCCCTGGCTCTAGAACGTGGTAGTACGCTGATGGAGTCTGCAGGCAACACAAAGAGGCATACATCAACAGACCAGAGGATGAGGAAAACCCACTGAAAGAACTGGATACTTGTGAAAAGAGATGAGATGACAGTAGTGAAAATAACAAAACATGCATTGAAGGCTAAGAACTAAAACTCTCATTTGGCAAAGACTCAGTGGAGTCCGCTCTGGAACTACCAGATGACTGCAGGAGGCTACAAAAGCAATGCTTTGTTAAGGTAACACTACAGGAAGAGCAGCAAATTCTTTGTGTCCAACTGTGCAACCTTTGGGAGACGTCATCTGCAATACTGCACACCACTTCTGTTCAAGGAAAATGAATTAATCACTCGAACAGGTGTAGAAATGGCATACTAGGATAGCCAGAGGAATTAATAATCCATCATCTGAGGGAAAACTAAGAAAGTTCTGCTGGAGTAGCCTTATAAAATCAGTTTGGGGTGGGCAAGTAAACATCAGGAAAGCAAAATAGTTATGTAAGCCACCAGACAGGGCTGGCACAATAATAAGTCAGCAAGCACTGCTCATAAATAACTTGAGGCTGGAAAGTGAAATATGGTGTCTGCCCGTCACAGCAATAATCTTCTGATGGAAGATCTGTTCCAGAGTAAAGAGGCAAAAAATATAACTGATCTTCAGAAAAACTTAACAAACTGTGAAAATACGTGGTAGCTATATTAGAGAACTTGAGCAGATACCTCAACACTTCACAGCCATTCCTATGCTTCTCTCTGCTAAATTCACATGAAGGATAAATGCCCAGCTGGACACAATTGTGGTTCTACAGATCCATCAGCTCTCTGAGGAGAAAAGCTGTATTACACAAGCAGCTTTTTAATTGTGACAGTGAAGTCTTCTGTAAATTAGAGGCAGTAGCAAAAGAATAAATAGGCTGACCTTTTTCT
>Ga0181612_133211_pt1 | contig 19213 bp, 9 predicted proteins | sample HoacroProtozoa21_FD_119630 | JGI IMG/M metagenome (GOLD analysis project Ga0181612, IMG submission 119630) | Hoatzin crop microbial communities from Cojedes, Venezuel. Combined Assembly of Gp0051906, Gp0051904, Gp0051908 | reverse complement strand
TTTGAGAGTCAAGCATCTGATTTTAAATTTCTTGTTGTTGTGTGAAAAAAAATATCTAGAAACTTTTAATTTTTAAAATTTTTTTTTTTAAATTTAATTTTTTAAAATTCTCTAACACTGAAAGTGTTTAGCCATTACAAACACACATTGGAAACAATGATGAGAGCAGTAATGTATGATTAATTTGGATATTTCCACTTTCAATTTTTCTTGTAAGCATATTTAATCTGCTAATATAAGCATACAAAGGAAAGATAGCATATTCTAGCATCCATTCTGATTGCAACTCCAGCTTTAGGCAAAAAGTGTGCTGTTTCCAAGGCCCAGTGTAGCGGTTGTTATTGCAGAGGAGTTGAGGACTGAATTGTGACAACTTCAGGTCGTGTGTGGAAATGTTCTTCTGCCATTTGCTTAGAGGAAATCCAGAGTGATTCCAGTGGGATTGTGCTACATTTATTCCTTGTGTGACAGAGTATCTGGAGCACATTAGGCACTGTGGAAAGGCAGATTTACATTTAGAAATATGAGAGTATTAAAATTCTGTACCCAGATCTAACTTCAAAGTAGTTTCACCTTAGCTAATTTGCTAAGAGGGAAACAGTTGCTGGAAGTTCAGTATCACAAAATAGCACTATCATAGTTATAGTCAGCCTTCCCAGAAATAAGGTGTTCAGCAGCATCTTCACAGGCCGGTGAGAAAAGCCTATTCCTGTTTACAAGATTCTGGTAATGAACCATGGAGGATAATGCTTTGAAGCCATCTGTCAAGCAGGTTACTCTTTTTGGTAATTGAAAGTGATTTAATACATCTTGGAAAAGAAAGGTCGAATCATGTGCTGTAATTCTTACCCTGGTGACTTCTGCACAGAACTGGGAGGCAGCAGTTTCTGGAGGACAGGATAGGTGCGCTCTGTGTGTGTCCAAAAAGTGCAAATGGAGCCGCTGCCCTGTGGTACTGATTGCATGCATGAACAAATACAAATCTTTGCTAGCGAAGAACTTAAAGGTTAATTTCTTCATAGCATTTTCTGTCTCCTGTGAGCAGATGTTCATTCCCTAGTACTTGCAAGGCTTTAGACACATTTTTTTGTAAAAGTGAATTTCACCCAGATTAAGTTCACTCTGTGAAAAAGTTTTCTGTTCCCCCTTTTCCAGTCGTAACCCCTCTGTTGATGATAACTATATTCATTAAAAGCAGAGCATATGCAAACTTGAATACATCATGTGTGAACTTAGTGTCAGTTTCCACTACCGTATAATGTATTTTCATTTTCATTGTGTAGACTAGAGCTTCTCCCACTCCTTGCAAACCTCTAGAGATTATGATCGTGCCGGGGGAAATATGTCCCTGCCTGGGAGATGCAGTTACATCAGCCATCCCAGGAAAGAAAGGATGATCTAATTGCCAGTAAAAGCGTCAGACAAGTCCAATGAAATACAGGATTGTTAGCAAGGGAGGCGGGTATCATACGTACCCATCAAGGGACTAGTAACCCTGAGCCACCTCCATGTGTGAGGTTACATAACAGAGGCAAAATAAATACCTCCAGATTGTTTTATCTCGGTCTAAATAATCATCCTAGGAAAAAATAATCCACGTTTCTGGATTTTCTTCTTCCCTAGCCAGACTAACAGGGAGTAAGAAGACTGGTAACATGATCCCAGTATGGGATAAGATTCTATGAAGCTTTCATTCAAAGACTGAGTGTCCAACTTTTTATCCACCGTAGTTTGTCCTGTATCTGGCTCTCTTGTACTAATTTAGGTGACCCTGCCAGTGTACAACACGAAACACTGGGATTTCAGAGAGGGAAGCCTAAGCATGCTTGTTTCCATGCTTACAAACACTGTGAAACAATCGTTACAAGATACAGAAAGGAAACTAATTTCTATTTCTGTTTGATTCCTTGAAGTCTTTACAGTGTAGAGCTTTCTTCTGTTTCCCCAATGGAAGAAGTTTTTATAAGGAAGAATCTCAATTCTCCCTCATTTTTTGGGAGAGCAGAAACTGGCTGATGTAGGTTAGTGCTGTTGTTCTTCCCATCGTTACTAAAGTTCAGGAGCTTCTTGAAGACAGGCTTGAGCACATACGCTTAAAAAGGGAACAGAAATGTGTAGCAAGGACGGCTTCCATTTCTGGTTCTAACCTCAGTATTTTCTGGAAAATCATGGACAACACATGTAATTTACCTGCCAGAAAAAAAGGCTGCTATTGGGGTGTTGGCTACAATAGCCCAAATCTCATGCTGAAGAAGTTAACCAAAGTTAAGAAAACTTAACCAAAGCAGTGCTGGATGTAATGCCATCTAGATTTTTATCTAAACAGTGATGTATCGGTGGAGTATTAGAAGACAGTGAAAGGGAAGCTTGCCACTTTCAATCCTCCCATCCTGTATTGCCCTGTTTTCTGAAAATCCATCAAGGACCCAAATGGACAATTCTAGATGGAATGAATCACCTCTACATTACTTCATCTACCTTGTTATGTCTAATTTCGAGCACAAATATCTTGGTTCAGTGAATTTCTAATGCTTGTTCCTCTTTTCTTTACAGATTACTTTGTGTGTGGCATTAGTAGATTTTCAGTTTGGACTTTACCAGTGTTGTCCTTCTCTCATTATGATGTAGGGATTCTGACATTTTGTGGGCTTTCATCCACTTTCCAACAGTTAAGCTCATAATTAGGATAAACCTGCTGGAATCTATTTAGCGCCCGCCCTTAAAAAAGTAGATGGTACTTTTCTACCTAAGAAGATTAGTGTGAAAAATAAACATCCATGAAAGGTTGTGGGTCTGCTAGGCACTACGAAAGATCAGTGCCATCAAAGCAGTGGATTTCCTAAGTCAGTTTACTCATTTCGTGATTAAATTAAACATGGATGATTTGTCAAGTTTTTCCTTTATAACTACATTTATAGAATGACTGTCACGTTACACTCTGTTCTCTAGAAGCATATTCCTTGACCTCAGGCTGGTGGTTTTATCAGTGTTATCCTTTCTTGGCAAGGTGAAAAGCTGGAGTGGCTTTCTGTGTCACCATTCCTCCATGGAATTTCTTCCCTGTCATTTAATCCTTGACATCTGGATCGTGCCACTGCTTTCCTTAACATTTAATCCATGACAGCTGAATCGTGCCACAGTTAGCCAGAGTACATGTACCTGGCATATATCTAAGTGTAAATATGCACTAGAGTATGTATGGCTCCTGGTTTTTCTTCTCCTTTACATAATTTGTACTTCAAAAGAAAAAAATTGGTGCTTTTTTAAGAAGGACAAAAAAAGAACAATTTAAACCAGCTGACATCTCTGTTTCTTCCATCTTTGTGCAGAAAACAGCTGAACAGTTTAAAACTAACTTTAAAAATTATTTCTAAGACAACTTGTATGCCAAGCTTCAGCCAAAAATACTTTTTGCAGCCAAATTATCAAACCCTGTGAAAGAGCATTTATAAAGGAGTTGCTGATGCAACCTTTATTGTAGGGATATGAATAGCTATAATGAAGGCTTCAGCTGATGTTCTGGCAAGCCTACTGCTAAAAATTATTCTGAAATTGTCTGGCATTCAGAAAATGCTTGAAGTAGCCAAAATGTTTACACCATCATTATAATTTTGACAATATCTCTTTTATCCAAAAGGAAGTCAGTGATGAACAAATTCAAGCAGTGTGTGAGACATGTGTAGTTAGCATCTGTCACGGATTCTCTTGGCAGCATTGTTTTAAATGAGAAAACCAGGGCCAAGGGCTCAACCACCAACTTACAAGCGGTTGTGATGAATCAAAACAGTATTGCCTACTGTCTCATTTTAAAGTGTATTAGTAAACTGTGTTACGTTTTTCCTGATGATTTGATTTTAGTTTATAATCGGTGAAAATCCTAGGTTTGAGGAAGGGTGTTAAATTCAGAGTGGTAGTATTTTGGAGTTCCATGTCTTTCCTTTGGTCCTTTTATACCACCCATTTGCATAGTTTAGAAATACCATTCACTGTGTTATTTTTTGAAAAGTCATACAAAGCTTTGTTAATCATGGACTAATTACAAATTCGGTATTCTCCTGTGAGTGCATAACTTTAGGCTTGCAGAGCAAATCCAGGCAGATATCTGACGAAAGAAATTAATGGTTGGCTTTTGGTCCGTGATAGCGTAGGATGCATTTGTGCAATAGTATCTTATAGTAGCCTCATCTCTTCTATGGGCTTTCTTTATTCTACTAGTATGTTTTCAGATGATAAAATAGTGCCACTTCCACTACTTCTGATGGTTTGGCTACTTCTGAGATTGCACTGATTAATCAAGTTTGGGTGCTAAATTGATTTTATTAAACTCTTGTTCAGGGAGCCATCAAGCGAATTAAACCTGTGCTGTATTGACTTCCCTTAAGTTGAGAAGGACTAAATCAATATAAATCAAATTTAAAATTATTTAAATGGGTGCAGAGAAGTGTTTGCACCAGTATAATGAAATAAATTTTAAAACACGGTTTAACCAAGTTCAATATGATGTAATTCAGGCTTCTGGCTGCATTTTATAAGGATTTCAATGCTGATGGCAGTAGAACCAGAATGTCTTTACTTTCCATGTGAAATTTCTTAAAAGATACATATTTTTTTAGAAACAGGAGTTTTCCCTCATAGAATTTTCATATGGCAAATGCTAGAATTTCTGTTGGAAAATTTCTGCATCATTTTAGAAATGTCAAAACAAAAAAGTCACATAACATCATTTTGAAAGAATTTTGAAATTAAATAAATGATTTTGTTAAGTGTCAATTGCAAATGCTGTTGTGTGTCACCAAAATTCTGTAAAATTTGTGAGTCTTTTGCTTTTTACTTTCAAAAATCTGCAAAATGAAATTGAGAATGAACCAAAAAATTATCACTTTAGTTGGAAGGCTTTAAACTGCATATGATTTGAGGAGCTTTGCTACTAACTGAATATGCTGATATACTAGTTTTAACAAAACCACTCTCTCAGTGCATCTGGGGCACTAAGCCCAGGAGGAGGGGAGTGTCTTGTTTATTTTCTGCTTGTCATCAGATTCAAAGCAGAAGATTATTTTTTTTTTATATAGCAAATCATTCTGAATGAGATGGAAAGATACTTGAGGTTTGTCTTGCACAATCCCTGTATTGAAGAAGAAATCTTGGTACTGCTTCACACCTTCATGAATTAAAAGGCCTAATGTTTCAATCAGGAAAAAAACTGTTTTCATGAAGACATTTGAGAAGTTTAACTCTAGAAATGAGGAATAGAAGTATATTCGGAAACGAGGGAAGTTGCTGTGAAATGGAGTTCCTCTTTGTTGCTGTATTCTGGTCTGCCAGTCCTACTTAGCTCTGGAGTTTTCTTCAGTTATTCAGATTGCACTTATTCAACACCAGTTGCTTGATTTACCAGGCTACTTCTGCCGTTTTCATTCTTATCACTGTTTTACCTCCTTCCCTTCCCAAGCAGTTGGATGTTTTTTCTCGGAATTTTATGACTATACATGAGAAAACTGGAAATTACTAACTTCATTGTGTAATCCTAATCTTTTCTTCAGGGGCACGCATTGCTTAGAGAAGGAATCTCTTGTATTGAACAACAATAAAATACAAAAATGGGCTCTTAGTGATCGTACTTGGCACAGTTACAGCTCATTGCAAGCTTAGCTGATAGTGGGTCCTTTCTCAGTGTGATATTTAATTTTCTTTTAGGTAGCTAGCTGTGCTTGGTGTCAGTACATATAAACTGTCTCGTCAGCAGTTGGTTGCACACTGAGATGGGAAAGTGCCTCATGGGAAAGAAGAAGAAAACCACTTCTTAGCATCCAATCAACTGTAGGACTCTGTGCAGTGCTGTCATCATGTCAAGGTTGAGCTCATATATTATGGGTATTAAGCTACAGGATATCTTATAATTTGAAACAAAGAAGCTGAGGTACACTGGGAGAATGGGAGAGGCAATACTACGCACTGTCATATTAATAAGCCACCAATATTACATGGGATTAATCAAAACACCTATGACACAACCCAGCCCATAAAATAGCTGAAAGCAAACCAGTATCTGTCTGCTTTCCATGTATATATGTGTGTATATATATACATATATTGAGTGATTAACTACAGTACTGTGATCTCCATGAAATTTAATGGAGAACAGAAAAAATTGTATGAGATAACTGTAGGTCAAAGCAGAAGCCACCTGAAGAAGCTTTTTCTTATTAAAAATATACGATGATGCATTTAGTGAGTGACAGTGTAAGCCTGTTACAATCTTGGAACAAAACAAACCAGAAAAAAAATGGAGTAACCAGAAGAAAACCAAAGGGTTGTATTGGGGGTATTAGCTAGAGCAAATGTTCAATTTGTGATCCTTGGGTACTCAGCATCTTTCAGGATCATGTACTATGAAACTACCTGAACAAGTCCAAAATCACATATACATCGTTTTCAAGGGATTATAAGTGATAGATTAATAATTCTCTTCATTGGTCCGAACTTTTCAAACTTGCCATTTGGAATAAAAGGTCATCTTGAAGCCCATAAATATAACTCATAGAAGCTATATGTTATATTTCTCAATTCACATGAGAGTTTTGAATTTCTGGTTTTTATTAACTAGCCTTATCTGCTCCTAAAATTCTGTCTTTTGGAAAGAGCCTAGAACCCTAAAAGGCTCCAGACATTTCAGAAAATGCAACAGCTCTTTCAACAATATGTGTAGTTTACATTAACAAAGAGTAGATAAAACTTTAGAACTTTTTTCATATAGTAATGGGAGGACCTACAGATTTTTTTTTACTTTTTTTGAGCTAGCTAGAAGAGCATTTTCACCTTTTTTGAGCGAGGTCTTCTCAGCAGAAACATCTAAAAATAGCCACCAACTACTTCATAGACTTCTAGCATTCAGTCCTTTCCAGGTCCGAATTTAACCTTGTCCTGGAAGCCAACGAAAAAATCTTCCACTCTGTCTGCCATGGCTGGCATATGTGGAAATTGTAGGAAGGGTCCTTCTGCTTATGAAATTGCGATACATAAACATACCCAGGTAATCTGCACACAGTTCCATGAAACTACCAGCTGGCAACCAAAAAGAAGTGAGAATTTAGCAAGTAATAAATGGAAGATTGGCACATACTATCTTTGATCAAAGGTTACTGTGGGTGTTACAGAACAGCTGCAAGTGTAATAATGTAAGTGGGGGGTCAGAAGCAAAGCTTTCCAACAGAGACAATTGACTCAGGTTTCCGATACTACAGGGCATGATAAATAATAAAGCTGTTACATTTATTGGCTCAGGACATACATGAGAGGGTGCTGGGAAGGAGCAGCTTGTCAGTGGGAAGGAGGTTGTCTGGTTATCTTGCCCTGGTGCACCAGGGCAGGTGGGAAGTTCCGGGGAGCGAGAGATGTTGCTCAGAGCAGCTGAGCACGTTTGGATGGGAAAATCTCCAGAAATACAGGAAAGGCCAGGCAAGGAAGGAGCCTGTGGCAGAGTTGCAGACTGGGAGATTTGTAAGAGAAGTAGGGGGCCTGCATGAATTGAGAAGCAAACACAAGATCAGGCTTCAGAAGTGATGGTAAGAACAAGACTTTCCTGGAAACTCAGGCGGAACTGTCTTGAGGGTGTTCAAGCTGGGAAACCATTGAAAGTCATTGGCTAGAAGAGGGCCCAGAATATCTGCCCTTTTATTAGAAGAGATCTCTTCTAAAACGAGATTTCTGTCCCCTAGTAAAATGAATCCTTAGAGACTGGAAGCTTTTGGTGTCTGTGGCATGTTTACAAAGGAAGCAGCGCTGTTTCAAAACCAGGATTTCAGTGACAAGGTTTTTGACGAGAGTGTTGTGTGCTCTGAACACTCTGCATACATAGCAGGCAAGTTCAGCATTTTCGTGGAAGTGGTAATGACTTCATTAAGAAGTCATAAAGATCAATTTTCACATTCAGTGCAAGTGAGTTCAGAACCATGGTTACCTCAGAAGTTTGTTTGAACATTTCGTTTCAATGGCTGGTCCTTGACCAACCTCCCAGCTGGTGGTTAAAACTGCTGCTTGTATTGTGTATGTTATTCTGTGGTAGAAGTTCTAAGTAATCCCAAATAGAATATTCTTCAAGAGGACAACTAGAAGGAAAAGCAAGGCAATTTTTCTCTTGCTTGAAATGTTTTCAGCAAAATAAATATTTAGTCATGTAAAAAAACCCAAAACAAAACGTGAATTTGAGTCAAATTGGTAAATGTTCCCTTTGAAAAGAAGCTGAAAATAAATTTCAAGATTTGTTTCAGAGGTGTTTTACTTTTTTCGATTTGGAAAAAAAACACAGACTAAGCAAAGCTTTGGCTGACCAGAGAGAACTTCAGGGTTTTTTTCAAAGAGAAAATAAAAAGTCTTTGCTTTAACTGACCCAAAATTATCTTCTTTTCAATGGTGGAGGGTGCAGTTATTTACACAATTCAGCCTCTCACTCAATTGACAAAGATAACAAGTCCTGACAATTTCTGTGTCAACTCTGGTCTTCTATCAGTTTTGTAGTTAATATATATTGACAGTAAGCACACTTGGATACAGTGGTAATTGGGAGTCTTGTGAATATTTTACAACATTGTTTAATTTGAAATATGTTTTCTATATTGATATTCTGACTGGCTTTTCATAGCAAAGGGGAGGAAAAAAACTCCACAACTGCTTCAGGTCCTAAGCCTGAAGTAAAAAGATAGCACTGGTATAAATAAATTGGAGTGTTATATCTTGTGTCATAAAACTCCAGAGTAATCATGTAGTAAGGTCAATCCAGAAATGGCTGTTTAACATTGAATCCACATACCCCATACATTTCAGGGTGCAGAGTTTTTTGCAACATTTCATAACTAAATTAGGACTATTAATATGAAATACTACAAGTGCAGAGCTATTTTCCTTCTGGGGGAAAAAAGAGTGTTTTAATACTTTGTTTCAGGTAGATCCATTTTGATTCAATATCTGCTTTGGACTAAATCTTTTGCATTTGAGAAAGATGTTTTACAAGAATCCATTTTAAATTACTTTGTGTAACTGTCTTATTAAATCAGCACTACTTCTTTCTACAATAGTTTTCCTACAAATTTAGTCTCTTTGAAAAGTTTGAAAAAATACTGGAGTGGAATTGATTTTTCAAAAAGTTTAGCAAAAATACTTTGCGAGGATGAAATATTCCCCTAATATACCTCCTATCATAACATTCACAGCAGTAGAATTACCCAGGTGTAATTTAGGGCAAAATTGAGCCCTCAGAAAACATGTGGACTTAAGCCTAACTTTAGAGATGACAGATGCATTCAAGCAGCAATAGCTGTATTTCATTATATCATCTGAAATGTGTTTTTGTCACATAAAGTATTTAATTTAAATTATTCTAGTACTTGTGATAGACAGAAGAAAGGGAGGATGGCCTCAAATATTAACAGTTCCATTATTCTGCAAGCTGCCAGTTGTTAGCTAACTGTATGTTATGGAGGGGGAGGTTAAATGGCACTGCTGAAACAGTATCTTCTCCCTTGTTAATAATAATGATTGCAGATTCTGTTATGAATAATAGATTGAAGATTTTCCCCACCAGCAGACAGGCCAGTGGGCAATTGTCATTTAAAAAGCAGGTTAGTAAAACTGTATTTAGGGAGCAATAAAAACAATTTAAATGAAGCTTGAGCTGACTTGAGATGCTTTATTAGGCAAAGGATGTTGACAGACAGTAGCAGAACTTGATCTCCACTCCATGCCTGAAGCTTTGAGATTGAGACTGTATAAAAATAATGTTTAACATTTGATTTGTCTAAAGAGTTGTACAAATGCACAGAAGTAAGTATGTAATACTGCTTTTTTTTTTTCCCTTTTAGCAGTGTACTTTCACTGACAGGAATATCGCCAGTGTGCCGACTGATAAAAGGTATCAGGAGCCTTGCAGGAAGAGCTTCCCAAGAGAGGCAAATCCAGTGATGCAAAGTATGATGGTTATGTAAGTAAAATTTAGATTTATTTGCAGACACTCACACGCTGTGTGTGCACATTGTGGTATAGTTGCAGAAGCAATCTCTTCTTCCAAGAATTCTACACCAAAGTTATTGCCTGCCTGACGGGAGAAAACTGTGTCCGGAATTGATTGTAATTAGAGCGCTAAGTACAGAGCCAGTTCTACTGACTCCCTTACAAGTGCCCTTTACCCTGAACTTGGTAAATAAAACCTCAGGTGTTCATCCTCTGAAGGTGGAATCCTGCTAGGCTAATAGGTGCTTCAGACTGTTTATTGGAAGAACAAGGTTGCTGGGAAATGTGCTGCTTTCTGATGGAGTAAGGCAGACTGGAAAATAAGAACAGATGAAACTTTAGGTATCTAAGTGGAAGAATACCTGGTTGTGCTGTTTAACATTTTCTGTCAAATGTGGCTGAGACATCAACTTGCTTCTGTTTCTTTGCATAATCATTCATACAAATACTAATATATCTGCTACTCTTTGAGGAACTGTAGCTGTGTTTTGTTGAATTTTGTGTCTTTGTGAAGTGAAACGTATAACCCTAAGGCAAGAAAGTTGTTTGTTTGTTTGGGGTTTTATTTGTCATTGTGAATTCTGCATAAATTAAGTCCTACAGGATCTGTTATAGGAGGTGGTAATTCTCCTAAAACATGAAAACTTTATAATAATAAAAAATACTACCTGAAACTGCTACTGCAGAGTCCAGAGAAAAATGTGGTTTTCTTCTGAAAGACTGATATAGTAATAAAGATCATCATCAATGCTCTGTGAGCCCAGTAATATGAAAAAAATCTGTGTAGTGTTAGGAAAACTTAAATTACTTAGACTACTTGGCATTCTTTGCAAAATAAGTGATCTTTGGACACAAGTTGTGAGCGGTGTAAAATTGCCTCTGCTAAATATATGCTAATTCACATATGAATGAGATTTTGTTAATCTTCTGCTTAAATAAGTAGGTGGAGAAAAGCTGGAAACAAGTCCTCATTTCTCCCATATAAGAAAAAAGACTTGCTATCAGAATAATTTTTGTTAGCAAATAAAATGCAGGGATACATTTGCAGATATAGCAAACAATTAGCAAGCATTATATGGGAACAATATACCAAAATACACATTCCTGCTTTAGTCAAGTATTTCTGAGGGTTGAAATGCACAGAAAATCACCCAAGTTGTACAAGTAAAAGTGTTGAGTGCAGTTTTGGGTTCCCCTGGTTTCCTCTACCATAAGGGAAAATTTTCCAAGAAGTTCTGTATTCAGTTAGATGGAGCGCTCTGCTGTCCTAATCAACCAGAAAGTTCAAGTAATGTAATTAAATTTGTGGTCCAAGAAGGGCTCCCATCAGCTTTTTGTCTCAATTCAGTGACGCAATTACAAACTGCCGTAATCTGAAGAATAAATCATTGCATTTTTAAGGGCTTTATATTCTTTCTTCAGATTTGGCATAGTGCAAATCTGGGGCTCCTCGGCTCTCGCACACCTTGTCAGCTTTTTTACCAGGCCGCACTGGCTGTTGCTTCACATACTCTTAGAAGGGCGAGCTTGCCGTGGCCGTGGGAGGAGGGAGCAGCACGGCACCTGTGGCAGTTAGGGGAAGACAAAGCAGCAGGCAGGGAGGCACAGCTGCAAAACGGCTAGGAGCCATGCAGAGCGTGGACGCAAAAATATGAATGATGAGAACTGCCTTTTAAGGCATTTTTTGCTGCTTCTTCTTTTTCCCTATTGTTTTCTCTTTCTTTGGTTTCCCCTTCAGGAACAAGTGTCTTCCTTGCTGCTGCAGCATTGGCTGTTGCCATACCTCGGCATTTCCCCATCCCCAGGACTTCTCATTCATTGCCTTGTGGCGAGGATGATTAGCTGGTTGGCCTCACTAGCAACTTGGTAGCGCCTCCGAGAGTTAAACCCCAGTCTCCTGACTTGCGGTCTTGTTTCTTACCCTGGCAACAATCGTGGTAACAGTCTAATTTCCATTTTGTTAAATTGTAGCTATGCCAAAATAAGAAAAATGTTTTGAGATGCTGACCAGAACATTTAATAGTAAAGCATGTTACAGTTATGTTTCAGTTACACGTATTGACAGTATCTTGCTGCATTGTCTAGATCTTTCAGCTTCTGCCTTACTCATAAAATACAAAAATTATCTTGTATTAAACACTGCATAGGAACTTACACAGAATTATAACTACGTGTAAGGGTGTCTATCACTGGTACTCCAGACTGAGGACAAATCTTTGTGTCTCTATGGTGCTAAGCCCTATAAACAGGTTGTATTTATTGTATTTAAGGTGGAAAGTGATTTAGTCTCTCACAATAATACAGCATACAAAACAAGCAGAACTTCAAAGCATGGGTGTGTGTGTGAGCATGAGCATTTTTATGCATGTGGACATCAGCTGTAATGAGCTAAGCCTTTGATTCGCCTAGGCAACAGCAGGCTGAATTCCTGTGAGTTTGAGTCTGGCTGATTTCTTTCCCTTTGGGGCACTATTTTGCATTGATTGGTGGTAGCCAACAAACTTGGTACCCTCAAGACCAATTCTGGTCTCCTACTGCAAAGGTGAAAGCAATTTTGTAACGTTCTGTTTGCAAGAATAGGAGAAAAGGCCTTATGGGAATAACTTCAGCAGTTTGTTGGTCTTTAAACCTTTTCTTTTTGAAAGTTGGCATGTCTCTTGCCATGAGGTTCAATACCCTGTTTTTAACAGCTTCTCTTTCATAGTGGAAAGAAATTGCAACACCCTGAAAAAAAATGTTAGCAATAGACTTCTAGGGAAAAATATACTCATGCATATTCTTCTATAATATAATGGGGGATATATATATGAAATTGTGTATATTATAAATGCCTATATGTAATGCCTATATGTGCTGGCTATACATTTAATTGTGCTTGTGGACTCAGCAGTAATAGCTGTTATCAAAGGGAGAATTCAGGTAAAGCAAATTCTAGAATATTTCATTAAGAGTAAATCATCTGAGAAATGTAATTCAATATTACAAGTATATTCTGTTTCTCTTCACAGTAAATGCAACTTAGCTACCATAATGAAGAAATCACTAGTACCTTACTCTACTTATACATTTTTTAGCACACCTAAGGCAAAGCTCATTAAGTATGTCACAAAATTACCTTTCTGTAACTTCAAAGACCGCATATGTTGTAAAAAAAAATCTTTAATGTATGACCATAATGCTTTGTGTCTCATTAATACTATGCTCAGTGAAGAGAGGAAAAAAAAAATTAGACTGCGTATGTATGTATGTATTTACATCCAATACTATGTTTTTATAATGGTAAGCATCAAAACCACTCACCCCCTCATGACAAACACACTTCTCAAAGTAACTTCTTTTTCCTCTTTTAAAAAGACAAAACTGAGGAATGGCTCATTAACTGCAAAGCACACATCATGAAGTTATCTAGGTAGCCCTTCATGCAAATATTGGTAATATTCAGACCCGTTCACCTTGGCCTTCACTACTGCCAAAAGTAAAAACAATGCCAAGTATGACGCTGAGCCCACGATAGTGAAATCTGTTTGCTTTTATTTATTTCTAGTCTATATCAAAAGAAAAACATGTGATTTTCGTTTTCACTCAGATAGAATTACATTCTCTGGTTGCACCACCCTGTGCCGTTATCTGTGTAGCAGAGAGATCTGGGCCTTAGAGAATAAACCTAATTCAGCAACACATATTTCTTGTCAAAGCTGCATACCCTGCAGGGCAGGTGAAGTGTTAAGACTCTAATCACAGTAGGGATCATCACAGAGATGTCAAACCCTTCTCTGGATTCCCAGTGCATGAAAAACAGGCCAACACTTTTCATGCATGACAGGACATGCATCTAGTCCATCATAGCATACCACTTCTTTTTATTGTGTAGGCTCAATCTTACGAAAATGTGGGTATCTTTTATAAATTACCAGAATTCCATCCTTTTCTCCTTTGTAGGGAATACAAGTATGTCCTATGCTTCTTAACATTAGAAACAGAATAAATTCTGGTGTCTCTGTTTCTTAATCCATCTCTTAACATGTAGCCATTTACAGGGAAAAAATAATTTTAATTCTGTCTTACTATAACTTGCAATTATTTTATGTTATAAATTATGTCTTATTATAAATTGCAATTATGTTTATTATCATTGGAAATTATGTCAGTATTAAGACAGCAGAGTACAGTGCAATATTTGTAAAGAAACCTTTTGTGGCTGCATTGGGTTGAGCTTCATTAGGGACCGACTGATGTTCAGTTCTTTCATAAGTTTGCTCTTGTGTTCACCCAGTACAAAACATGAACGCTAAATATGGATCTGCGAGAGATGGTAATGCTCTGATTTGGTTTCCCTAAGGCCTTCACTGTTTCCCAGGTGTACCTTTCACATTTGAGCTTTTTCGAAGTAGCTTCAAGAAGTTTCAGTTGAGTTGCACTAAAATTTTGTTTCATAATAATTTTTTTGAACAACCCACCCGAAGCTTTTGCTCAAAATGAGTTGATAAAATTGTCAGTAGAAGATGGCTATGTGATTTTTACTTTAGCTCTCAAGGTGTGGAGACTTTGCTGTCAAGAACATAAATCAGAATGACTTCACAAAAGCAGTATGGAGAGCAGCAAGCAACTGTCAGAAGACAGACCTTAGCATTTTGTATGGATCTGAACAAGGAAGCCTCCAAAGGAGTAGGTCTCTAGGAATACTTTGGGGTAACCAGGTGTATGGTACCTGCATGAAGAGCATTGCTGGATGAAGCTTCGTTACTCAGTCACCTTCACTATGTGTTTGTTTAGTGTGATTCAGAAATGTCTCCCTAGAAAGAGCACAGAGAACTGAAGGAGCCAATGGCTCTGCTTTTTAGAAACGGAAGAATATTGTCTTTAAGTGGAGGGCTTCCTTTTCACGCCTGTTCCAGCAGGATCCACAGAAGTCAACAGGAACCCGGCTCAGTGCTGTGCTGCTTGTGCAGAAGGGGAGGGATGCTGCCTTGTACTGGCTTAGCTATTCATGGTGGAGCTGTAGCTGTGTTCTATCTCCTATCTCTGCACCCAGAGCCATATGTAGGAAGTCTGGCAGCCGGGTGATCTGGGAGAGCAGCTAGTGATCTACAATGCTACATGGGGACCATTAGTAAGGTAGTGTGTTGGTCTTTTCTGAGGCAGGCAACTCAATTCGATCTCATGGGATCCTCCCTGAGGACAGCCCTAATTAGCAGAAGTTCTAGTCTGCCTGTTGGTGTAAATATGGTTAGATGAGCTGTAAATAAGTGATAGATGTTGTGTTGTTGTCCCCTCTGGAAGTATCCTTAGGGGTCAGAGGTATGGAGATCTGCCATATCCATTCAGTGGGTGATGAGGACCTTTTCCAAACTGCTTTCCCATTTCTGTGACCAGCTCTGAGTCTTCGATGCAAGCAAAGTGTGAGGGCCTGGAGACTCTCTGGTGTGGCAAGAAGATGCAAACCATGCTGGACTGCCTTGTGGGATTACGTTGACATGTTCAGATGCAGCAGATTTTTTAGTGGTCTATGACCCCTTTAGAAAGTCCTGCAAGGGCCTGGTGCTTCTGGCTTTCTGACAGTGCAGGAGGTCAAGGAATTTGGCCTTGAGGGTACTGTCAGTGGCATTGGTGCAGAACAGTACAGAAAATGCCAGAGACAATGGGGGACTTGTTGGGAAAGCAGATCTTACTCACGGACAGCAAGAGTAGGAAAAATGTCTCAGAGCAAATTGTGCTGCATAATGAAAGAATGTGTTTGAAAAAGTCAGCAGAAATCTAATGGAGATGAAACCAGGAAACAGTACAAACAGTACAAGTCAAAAGACATTTTCAGAAAAAAATGGTAACTGGATATGAAGCCATCAAAAAAACTGTCGCCCCTGTGTGCACAGTATGCTTCCCATATTGGACTACAGCGCTCCTGTGTAAGAAACTGACTTGAAAAAAGCTTCACAAACAAAAATTTCAACATAGTAAAACCAAACAATCAGAAAATGTTCAAGAAGTAGAAGGGTAAATCCTTTCCTAGGAAAAGTAGCTAGTGAAATCAAATATTGTTGAAAAAAATCTTGCAGACCATAGTTCAAAAAGACGATTGAAGAAACCCTCTTTTTTAGTGGTGTTAGGATATAAACAAAATAGCATCTAAAAAAGCGATTTTCTTGATTTGTATTAAAATGTTCCTGCAGCAGGCTTTAGAATCAAGGAAATAATAGAAGCACCAAACAGTTCTGTAGTTATGTCCACAGAGAGAGAGGTCTTTCAAGGTCTTTCAACAGTTACGCCACAGACTGCTCTTCAACGCAACTTTAAGTTAGCAAGAGAACACTGACAAGTTTTTGTTTGGTTTTCAGCAAGGAGTCTGAGGATTTTAGACTCAGTTCCCTTCAAAGCCATACATCCCTGCTAGAGCGAAGTGTGGAAATGCACTGAAAATGCTTTTGTGTGTATTTGATTGTCCATCTGCTTACACTTCACTCTTGCACTGGGAGAACAGCTCACGTCTGAAGGCATGTTCTCCAAGCAATTAATTATCCACGATATTTTTGTAATTGTACTGTCCTATGTGTTGTAATTGGACTACATCTATTTGGCAATACACTGTTCTATATACCTTTCACTCCCACCTGTGAGTTCTGTAACAAATTGGTCCAGCTCATTTGAAACCTGGGGAAAGAACTGTACATGACTAATAAGTTCCATGATGCATGGGAGCAGCACTGTGCTGGTCTGGCTTACACAGTATCTAGGCTGCACAGACCTTTTGCTGATAAATGAGCAGCATTTTGAAAAATGAGGGCAGACAGGAGATGCTAAATAAGTACTAATAGGCTACAGAAAGTACTGTACTCAGCAATGAGATTTTTTTTTTCTGTAATTCCAGATAGCGAACTGTATTAGTCATGCTAATGTAATACAGTATTTGTGACTGCCCTGACATTGTCCATTTAAATATTCAGGAAGCTGCTTCTTCCGCATACTCATGTGCAAGTACATCATGCTGGATTAGCTCTAGTCAATTAAGCAGTGTGTTGTCAACTGCAGTTAAAACAAATGGCGTGGGCTACTTTATAACCAAATGACCTGCACTCTTTATACAAAAATTGGCATTTATAAACAGCTTTTCCATGAGATTGTCTGAGGCTTGCTAGTGACTAAGGTAAGAGGTTGCATCCTGACAGCTGTTGTATTCTGTATCTGCTGAGACACGTTCGGCATCTTGTGCTCATTCGGTTTAAACAAACCAACCAACCAGCCTGCATTTGGATACTAGAAACTGCCATTTTACTTTCTGGCGGTGAATCTGCAGGGATGATGTCACTTATTTGTCTGGCAACGTGAAATTGATAAACTCCAGGGAATTCAGAGCTCACACAACGTTGTGCTTCCTAGGGAGGATTAGCTGAAATGAAATGTCTGACAGCTCTGTGTCAGCTTTTCACATTACAAACTGAAACATTATTTCTTTTCCTTCACAGTCCCTGAAGGAAACGAGAGATCTTAAACTGCCAGTCACTTCAATCTTGGCCATTCATTAAGCAAGAAAATTTATATCAAGTCAGTGATTTTTGTCCACCTGGAATAACCTTACGTAGGAACATGTCGGCCATTGCTGCCATAAGCTGTTTAGTTTGAAGATCAAGTCTAATCATTAGACCTACCATCTTTACCCCTAAACCTTCCTATGTATAGCATTTCTTAAGCTAGTACCTGCCAAGGGTTGACAATGTAGACTGATATGAAAGGGCCGGAAGCTTCTGAAAGTGTTTTGTTGCTCTTTGCAGTTTGAATCTTCTTGGTGAAGATTTTCCTTCTCAACTAGAAGAAATAACTAAGTATTTCTTGTACATTTTTTTACTGCTCCAGTGCTTACATGTTCAGAACAGATGTTCCAGGGAATGCAAGGGGAGCTGAGGCTTTGCTAGAAGCCAGGAGACAACATAAACAAGCATTTTGCTAAACTTAGAGTGAGGCCTTCCCTCTCTGTTGTCAAAATTCAAAACGTTCATGAAAAACTAAAATTAAAAAATATTGCAGATGCAAATAACAGTCTTAATTGTATTTTGCTATTTGACGTGAATGACTGTGTGATCATAAGATATATTTCTAGGCCATGCCTGTCTCTTTTCCACTTGTGAAAGTATATTCCCATGTTGCACAGTCAGTGGCCTTGCTTTACCAACACATTGTGTTTTCCCACCAGTTGTTGGCTTGGAATACTGCATGCTTTGGCAGAAATACCAGCCCTCCAGTATTTGAAATGGAACAGTGAGCATGAAACTGTACGTAACTTCCTCACACAATGGGAGTGACCCTTCCTTCCTCCAGATGTGCTTTTACAAATACCAAGCTGAAGTAAATTATTCCCTTTCATCATCACGGATTCCAGTTTAAGCTCAGTCCTTGCTAGTTGGGGTAACTGGAAGAAGTTATCAGAGTAAGATGATTCTCTCTTTTTTAATGAAGATAAATTAATAACTCTTACATTTCTATAACAGAAACAAAATGCACTAAGCTTTTCTTTTAGGTAGAGGGATTTATTTTGCTCATTTTGAAATGGAAGCTGGTAGGTGGTAGACAGCTATATCTTTGTCTATAAATCTCTGCTGATGCTATTTTTAAAAAGAAAATGAACGAAAGTCCCTGAGGAGGTGCAGAGTAAGACAACAAACATTTCCTATCTCTTTTCCTTTTTTTTTTAATAACTGCTGATTTAAAAATCCATCACATCCCGTTTATTTTGATGTGCAGGATTCCACAGTGTCTTGCCTGTCGCTGTCCTGTTTCAACAACGTGTAGAAGATGTATTATAATATCAGACTCAAATACATGACATGCCATCATTGACGTAGTTTAGGTCTTTAACCGTAAGAAGGGCAACTCTTGTTTACCATGTTGTGATCTCACCTAAAGTCTCCTCCATCATTTGTCCTCCATCCATGCAGTAGCTTTTCAGTATCTTGGTCCCTGGGATACTTAAACTCCAGATGCTTGTTCACTGTGTTGTACTTTGATTTATTGAGAAGTCTGTGGTATTTTGTCATCCCACTTTGTCATAGAATGGTTTGGGTTGGAAGGTACTTTTGAAGGTCATCTAGCCCAAACCCCCTGCAATGAGCAGGGACATCTTCAACTAGAGCAGGTTGCTCACAATCGCCTCCATCCTGACCTTGAATGTTTCCAGGGGTGGGGCATCTACCACCTCTCTTGTAAGGATATACATTCCACG
>Ga0181612_122272_pt1 | contig 19213 bp, 9 predicted proteins | sample HoacroProtozoa21_FD_119630 | JGI IMG/M metagenome (GOLD analysis project Ga0181612, IMG submission 119630) | Hoatzin crop microbial communities from Cojedes, Venezuel. Combined Assembly of Gp0051906, Gp0051904, Gp0051908 | reverse complement strand
TGGCAAATGGCGTTTATTGGTGAGTAGCACAGCATTATATAGCTTGGGTTTACAGTGTCACTTCCGTCTGCTTACGTCATAGGCTAAACGCTATTGGCTATCCGGAGAGGATCCCTGTATTTCCGTACAGCGTGAGATCTTCCGACCACCAAGCCCTAACTATCCACATTTGACACCTGTTCCCTCTCTTCATGAAAAGGTTTAAGACCTCATCACCTCCTCCTGTGATAAGTCTCTGTTCACTACAACTTTCTGATGGACATACTTATGTTAAACCCATAACAATTGCTTGCAAAGAAAGAAAAAAGTTGCTGCAGCCTGAGGACTGCTGCATCCACTTCAGACTCGTAAAAGGTTTGTGTGCTTAAAAGCTTCACTGTGTTTTTTCCAGACCTGTGAGTTGATTCCATAAAAGACTGTGTCTTTCCTGACAGACAGGAAAGTCACTGCATATTCCTGCATAGACCTAATGAAGCACCTTTAATATTAAAGCGTTCCTATTAAAAATAGGAATACGACAGAAATTATTTTTTTCATAGATAACTGCCATTTTTTCTTACTTTTCTTGTAGAAAAATGACAAATGAAATCTAAAAATGTTTTTTCATTTTTTGACAGCATATTGCATCGATGTGTTTTTCACAAAGACAGACAATTGTTTCAAATGTGAAAGGTCTGATTTCAGGTAAGTCTTCTAAGCACTTTTAAAGTGTCATTCTGGTAAGTCAGTGCACAGTTTTTGGTTTTGTCATTTGGCAGCTTTTCTAGTCTGTATTTTGGTTAGAGAAGTCTAGGCATTCATGTTTATCCAGCAGTGCTGCCTTCATAAAAATGTGCAAGGGTTACCCCTAAACATCTGTCTCTTGCTTGATTAATGTCTCTTGTTAGTGTTGTCTATTTATTTGTAGTTATATATTTTAATTCATTCTAAATTGTTAAAAATTACTATTTCAAGAAATAGAGAATGCAGCAACAATTGAAATGCTTAGTATGAAATGTACTGTTTTCAGTGCCTTGAGGTTTCACAAACCCCCGACTTCTTTTTTATGTACTACCAAATGATGCAGAATTATGTTGATTCATGTCAGTCTTGTGGTGTTTCACAACTTCTTTCATCTGTTCTCAAGTGAACCCATATATGTATAAGTTTATTAACATAAAATTACAAAGGAAAGTTGACTTTACTCATTCAGTCTTTCTTCTGGTTTGAATTTCAAACAAAAAATCCCCAGCCAACTGTAACCTGAATTATTTGCCATTTTTTTTCAGTCCATGAGAGCAAAATTCAACTTTTTCAGAAGAAGAAAAATGCAATGAAAATTCAACACCATTTTCCTATATACAATTTTTCTTTCCATTGTCATAAAAAGTGATAGTAATCCTATAAAATTTTTAAAGTCTACATTGGAATTCTATGTTTGTATTTTATGCCTATTGTTTTAATTATTTCTTTTTTATAGATAATTTATTTAGTAAGATTTCTTTTTTTTTTTTTGTTTCCTATGTTAATTAGAAGTAAGTTTCTAGTATAGTGGAAACTCCTCACCTCTACCCACCATCCTTTACTAAGAACTCCCATGTCGTGTTCATCCACCTGAAATTCTGGGGTCTCCCTAGAAGTGATGCTGTCTCAAAACCCAACAGACAGTGCTGGCACTTTGTGAGAGCTTTATATCCCACCTGTCATTAGTTGTGTCCAGTATACCAGAATGGGAGATAATGACCTGGGGAGAGCTTGGGGTCTTTGCAACTGTGAAAGACTTCATAGTGGCAAAGCAAGCAGGGCAATAAATGGACATTTAATGATGCTCCCTTTCACTGACCAAATGGCTGCCCATCATACAACTGGCTAAAGATGTTTCTGCTCCCTCAGGCCCCAATTTACCTGTATTTCTGGAAAATTGTATCAAAATGTCAAATTCCAGAAGGCAGTTGTTCTGTTACTGTTATTTGTGCTCCAAGTAGTACTGAAGCTTTAAAGCAGGTCTCGAAGGGAGAGCTTATGTGTGGAGGCGAGAGTTAAGAGAATTAATTATATACTCTGTAGATGATGTTCTTACAGTAGAGGGAACAGAGATGTGGGTCTAGACTCTGGAGATCTGGTAATCCTCTGCCCTCAGGTGAAAGGATTTTGCATCAGGGAATGTGGTTCATGTCATTCATAATTTGTATCTGGGCTATTAATAACAAAATGTTCTTGTGCCATTTAATGACTAATTACACTGAAGATTTGCTGTATCTAAAAGGACAATACAAAAATACTGTAAAAGAGGGCTGTATGGCCAAAGCAGTGTGATACCTTAGGTCACTGTGTCTAGGTAGAGTTTGGATCTTTGTCTGTTTTTTCACAAATATCAGTTATTTTTGGGCTGTGGGAGGGGACCCTTCACACGATGTCTTCTTGCTGTGTTTCTGTATGAACCAGCTGCAGTTGTTTCTGGCTGCCGAGAGGACCCTTCAGTACAAGATTAATTGGAAGTGACGTATCCACAAGATAATATTCTTATATAGGTAAATCTGCTTAGAGGAAGAAGAGGAAAGCCAGCCTCTAGTGACAGTCTTTTGTATCAGCAGCAGCTTTGTTTTTTTCTTGACAGTCCCCATTTTGTTTTCTCTGTGAGTTGTTTTAAAAAGGAAGCAGGGGCCCTTCTCAGAATTGCAGTAAATGTAATTGAATTTCAAATGTTGTTTTCAAACAAACAAACCATAGAAAAGTTGAGGATGGGGAAATAAAAGCAAAGTTTTCTAAAATGCTGTTGTACAGGCAAACATATGTTTTGAATTAAGTTAAGCTCATTTCTGGTAACAGTATTAACTTTGTGATGGCCATGACCAGCAGGCATCTGGGGAATGGAGGGTGGCAGTTTTTATCAGATTAGATCTAAAGAGGAAGAACAAGTATTTAGCGTCTTTTTTTTTTCTTAGTGTTTTTTAGAAGGAAATCTGGGAAGGGCAAGTAGAAACTGGAAGGACTCATACAAAGATCATATTGTTCAGGGGCTGGAAAGGGCGACTCTGCTTTTGTTAAAGAACATCTTTTCAAGATGACCTTTTCTCTTTATTTCAGTTTAAAATGTGGTACTGTTAAGGAAAAACATGCTGAAATCTTGCATCTGCTTCCCTTGAAAGTTTTCTCCTTTGACTTGGTGTTTAGGTGTGACAGAGCCCCTGTGCGTATGAATGTAAGCAAAGTAGTTTTTATGCTACATTGACATTTCATAGCTACATAGTTATATTCCATGCTTCTCTTTTCTGAAATCCATTCAGCTACAGAGAATTTCAGCAATCCATGGATAACTGCTGTGAAATGATGTTTGAGCCAACCCCTTGACCAGTCTCAGCAACATCCTTACAACAGAATGTGCTTCCGTGATATGGAGTAGTCATAAAAACTAGCCTTGGAGACCTTCAGTAAAGAAGGCTTCCTGGGATCATAGACTCACATGAGATTGGTATGTCACATAGCTATCAATTTGCATTGATCATGAAAAGCACTTCTAAAGGGAGCAAATTCCATCTTTAAGTAACTTAAAAACAAATACAAGCTTCCCACCTCCGCTGCTCCTCCTTTGCACTTCCCCTCTGCCATGTAATCCCATTTATGTTGTTTTAACTTAGCTTTCAGAGCAGAAGCTTTCTTGGTTCACTTATGTGATAACTGGACTAAATTGGGACAACTTCACTGACAGATAAGGAAGGATCAGCTTGAATGCTCAGTGCCTTGTAACACATGCATTGATTCGCCGCTCTTCTGCATGAGTGTAAAACAACACTGTAACAGAATACCTCAGTTTATCTTGCTTTCCCCTGATGTAAATTACTGCCTTCACTGTAAACCTGTGAAGTGCAAGTTTTCAGTTTTTCACCCCATCTATCAGTTATCAGCCATGAAACTGCAAAAGACAAGTTTTTCCTCACTCTGTCACTGAAGGAAGGAGCCCACCTTGTGCTGTTAGGAGAGCTACGGTCTGGCAGCTGTGCCAGTGGAGCCAGCCCAGGCTGCAGCCCATCTCTGCCCACCCTCTCAAATGAAGTGTCAGTCAGGCCCACACTCCATCCCAGTTCTGTGTTGAAATACATACTTAAGTTAGGGATGAATAATTTCAGATTAATAGGGATTAATGGCAAATGGACAAAATGGACAAATGACAAAAGTGACTAATAATTTCTGCTGCAGCCAATGTCACATTAAGCAAGAGAAACAAAGTTTAGTGCTACCTGACTCACAGTACTTACAGGGAAAAAACAGAGATCGAGATAGGCATTTCTTCTTTTTTCTCTTATCTCCAATTTCATTATCTCCTTTATCAAGCAGCAAAGCAGAGATAGCAGAACACACTAAGTGAGTTTAAAGTTTTGTTTTGAGCAAAATGGATGCTCTTTTCTCCACACCCATGCTCAGATGGCATCTTTGGACAAGCATTTTTCCTTCCAAGGAGGGAAGAAGATGGAGGGGGAGTCAAACATGAAATGTGCCCACCGGTTGTAGATGAGACACTTCTGCGTGACATGTGTCCTCATGCAGAGATGGGAGCTGCCGTAGCCAGTGCTGTGCTTTTACCCACAGCCCAGTGGTAACAGCCCTGTCAGTATGGCCATTAAAAAGGGCATCCAGGTGGTCATGTGCCCCTGCCAAAAATCATGGGTCGCTCTGCTGTAGGACGTTGTTACTGTGCCAGGTTGTATTCTAACCTTGTTCACCATTTTTAGGAAGTTTCTGCAGCCTTTTAGTGATCAGATTGCAGGAAGAAGATATGGGCCACACCTGCTCATGCCCCTATCGAAGGTGATGAGCTTAACTACACTTCAAAGAATACATGTTTTCTTCCCCCAGCCGAAAGGTGCACCAGAAAGCAAAGGCAGGAGCTCAGCTCGAAATCTCCTCTGTATTTCCTCCCAGGGAGGGTCCTGCTTTGTATCCCAAAAGCCCACTCTTCCCTAGGCAGACAGGGTAGCCCCTTAGCCCCTCTGTATCCAGTCTGGAGGACTCCATGCCAAGGACAAAGTCCCAGGACAGGTGAGGAGGGCACCTGGCACTTCCAATCCAACTACTCCTCCAGCTGGCATACCACGAGAGGCCAAAGGAAGGATGTCGGAAGGGGACAAACATAGTGTGCAGCCTCCTCCTGTCTGGCTGCCTGTGGCTTAGGGTCTTCCTGAGCCACAGAAATGTGCTTAATAGTTCTTGATGAATCAAGGGTTGTTGTATGAGATTTTTTTCTGTCTCCTTTTGAAGCTGTGTTGACCACCAGCATCCACAGCACTCCTTGGCAAAGATTTTTACAGCTTAGCAATGCATGTTGCTGGAAAAGCTGTATCTGATTTGTTTATTTTATAGCCAGTTGTTTAGTTTATGGCCAGTATAACCATCCTTTCCAACCAACATCCTCTGTTTTGGGCTGAAGGATCCTAGACCACCTAGTTCCTTCTCAGGTGCAAACTATTTCACACCTTTCACCACTGTGGTCTTTTGCTTTCTGGATTTATTGTATTCTTTTTAGGTTGGACAACCAGACCTACATGCAGTTTTTGAGCCACTGATACACCCTGAATTTTTACCAATGCCATTATAATATTTTCTGGTTTGCTCTTTATTACCTTGTTATTAATTCCAAACATTCTTGAAACCAATAAACATATAAAAACACACCCACACGCTACATAGGAAAAAACTAGGTAGACCATCAGTTTGTCTTGACAGGATGTTTGTGTTATGATCCAACAGATCAAATTGCAGCTTTATATCGAGTATCATCTAGCTTTGGCAAAAAAATAAAACAAACCAGAAAAAAAAACCAAACCCCAGACAACAAACCCCAGCCAGCCAACCAAATCTAATGTCTTTTAATCTTGTCTCCTATGTGATTTTTGTAATATTGAAACAACATTTGTTTCAGGAACTTCATATTTGTTGTGAAATGGTTCCTCCTTGCAGTTATACTGTCTTGTTAAGCCAAGGAAAATATATCTTCAGCTTGATATGATAGTCAGGAGGTGTCTGCCTCTCCTTTCTTCTATGGATGGCACTTGATTCTGAAATCAGTCTCTGTCTTGCTATGCTAACAGCCAGGCTTTGTGCAAGAATTGTATGCACTTCCTAGTGTTTCAACAGAATAAAGAAATTCCATATACTCAGAGAGAGCTTTGCTATTACTTTCTTTGGGAGCAAGATTGATGTGCCCTCATCAAGTTTATATGGTAAGTTTTATTGCATTCACCACAAGTGCAAAAATTATGTTTTATTGACAGAGAGAAATGAACATAACTTTAGGATGTGCACAATCACAACAAATGCTTACATGCTTTTAAAAGCAGATATTTAATAAAACCATATTATTTCCAAACAGCTCTGTGTTTATCATCTCGCTTGGTTCCTTTGATAAATGCCATGCTTTTACGTGCATTGTACAACAATTGATTTTTTTCAGAGAGCTCTTTCACTCATCTTCACTTAACAGAAGATCTTTTACAGAGACAAAAAAATCACGATTTTGAGTCTGTGAATTCTTTTACTCCTTATTGATTACAAAAATGGACTTTAATCTTCAAAATTATTATTAATTATGAAGCATACCAATCAGCTCATTTGCTGAAGTTTTCTCTAAAAGTGTGAGACTAATGTAACTGAGTTCAGTAAATTTATCTAAACACATTGAAGGTCAGATCTTATGCATGGTATATTAGTATTTTGATAATTTCACTTTTCAGAGTAGTAGTGTGTCTTCAAAAACTTTGAGCCTGAATTATTAGGTAAATGAGTTTTGACTGATCATGCTGTGTGTGTATAAGGACCTATGTCTCTCAGTCACCTCTTCTTTTTTCCTTTTAATCCTGCTAGCCAGCTTCAGCCAGAGTTTGAATGAAGGTAAAAGACTTATAAATATGCAGTGTTCACAAACATTAAAGAAGTAGTCATCAAGGGAGAGGGCAGAGTCTGTGTCGGGCCAATTCATTCAACCTTCATAGACATGAAAGGATCTGCATAGGCGAAGGATGTAGAGTTCTTTTGTTACAGTGCTCATTTGTTTTACTTCAGCAGTAAAACACCAAATTCAGCTTCATATAGCCAGTTTGGAACAAAAGACCCACATGATAATTTGGAAGGATATAATTTTTTTGCTTATGGCTGTATCTCAGAGATCAAATCACCATACTATCATATGCTTCATGTTGTGAGCTCTGGTTCTGAGTGAGAAAAAGACAGTACTTGTGACACCAGGTCAACCTTAGGTTTCAAGCAGATAGTGAGTTCAAAACTGAGCCCAGTTTTCTGCACTGAATTTAGAAAGAGTCATAAATGGCTATTTCAAGCAACCAGGAGGGTATTTTCGGTGACAGTTATCGGTCTTGCATCTGCTCAAACGAAGAATGATGAAAAAGACACAACTTTCAAATTAGCAGGTATACATGGCAAAGGCAGGACACCTTCTGATGACAGGTCTGAGGACACAGGGCATCTGAGAGCCATTTTCTTATTCACCACTACCCTGCTTTCCCCCATCTTCCAATTTTTTACCTTTTAACTATGTTTTCTGTTTGTGCGGCTATATCTTTTATATAGCTAATGTTTTTCCCTTATTTCTTTTCAACTAACTTTGTGTGCTGAAATAGAGCTCTTGTAGTAAAAGGGAGGGTAAGAGGGAGCTCTTGCAAGTCCAGGGAGAAAAGTAGAAGGAAACAGACATCCTCAGGTGGAACTAACCATCTTTTGGAGGTGTCTGTCTTTCTCCATGGGCTATAGAGGGGTTCTGGCTTTCTAAGAGAGGCACCTCATGTAAGTGGAATGAATCTGGGTATAGGTGTTTGCATATTGCTGCACACAATGCAGCCTTTGTCTTTGTAGAAGGCTTGCCATACGACTATGTCTATTCTTTATTGATTTGAGGGGCTGTCATGGCCATCATGATCATGTGCAGGTGCAAAACTACCCTGAAGTAAAGGGAACAAGAAAAGAAGATGGCCAAGTGATCACAGCAGGAAGACAGGTACATAGACAAGGAATTAATTCACTGCTGTTTCTTCCCATCACCAGGAAAAAAAAGTACTGAAGCCCTGAAGTGAGATCAAACAAACGAAATAATATAGAAAAGACCCAAATTGCAGTGATCATCTAGACTTCAAAGGGACTGGTTCTCCAGTCCCCTCACCTTCTGCAGTGACCTATGCCCAGGCAGGATGAGTGAAGAGTGCGTGGAAATGCAACTGCTCTTACAGGTTAGCCCTGCACATGGCTGTATTCTGCCTTACAAAGTACAGAGCGGTGAAAAATCCATCACTATTCTTTCAGCCTGAAAGCAGCTACCTGCCTTTTCTGCCAATATGTCCTAGGCGGTCCTTCATCCTGTGGACTAACACATGGAGATTGCTCCACTAACCTAACCCACGGTACCCAAGGATCAGACAGTTGAGAGCAGCACAAGCCCAGTATCCTGGGATCTCACAGGCTGGCTGAAACAATATTGTAAATTGTGGGGTCAGCATGTCATAAAAGATATCTCTCCTCAGATTATCACAGCAGAGCTGCTGTAATTTTAAACGTACATGTAAAAAAGTAGAGATCCAAACCATAAAATACATTTCTTCATACGCTCTAGAGTAAGTTTCCATTCAAGATACACAGTGGCATTTTCTTAAAAGTAGTTGAGTGTTTGAAATTATACATGTGTACGGTTCCAGGAAACAATAACAGTCTGAACGTATTTCAAGAATAGGTAACAGATTTTTTGAGGATTACTGAGATTTCTGAATCAAAACGTAACTGAAGAGAATAATAAAATACTCTGTAAGTGCAAAGCCAAATTTCAGACAGCGGTTAGATTGCGCAGAAGATGTATGTGCCCTGACACCTAGTGGGGCTGTGGGCATTTGAGACAGGTCCATGGCACAATCCGAAGGAAACCTGGGTGCTCAAGTCACACAGCGGAGAGGCAGCTGGATGCCACCCTATGCATCCACGCTGGGAGCTCAATGAGGACATACTAGTTTGGGTCCTGAGGCGTTATGTCTGTAGTCACGCAGCAGTGCTTAAGCAAACAGCTCCTCTTGTATAGTCTGTTCTTCTATGGAGACAGCTCGAGTATCTGTATCTCTTGTGGCACCAGATCACCAAAAGCCAGACCGACAAAACTGAATACCCTCAGCGCAGGACTGCCTGAGGGGCCTCAACTTGTGAAGATCAGCAACTCCTGCTGCAGTTCACCACCAGCCAAAGGGCCTCTGCTGCAACAATACTCAAACTCTGTTGTCAATGTAAGCATTTTGCTTAAACAGCCCTCAGTTGTCACAACAGCTTGGCAACGATTCCCCACGGGGAGCAACCTCCAAAGATCAGAAAAACAAGAGGGGGCCATAACTTCTCGAAATGTAGTAGCATGACTCCTTGCCAGTGTCCTAAGTTAGCTAGGAGGAAATGCAGAAGAGAATGTTGCTGCTTGAACTCCTGTTTTTCAGTGTGGCTAATGGGTGTCCTTTCTTTTGAAACATAAGTTTTTACAAATGCTCCAGAAGCTGGAGTATCATGGGTGGTTTACCAATCACCTGTAGCATTAGACAACATATTAACAAGGATTTTACAGAGACAGTGTGAATAGTCACCACAGTGTGTACAAGGGTCTTTCTGCACCAGTGTTTTCTCCACACTCCCTGGCTCTGGGGTCTCTGTGGCTGCTAAACAGCCCTGTGGAATAATTGCTGCAGCTGGCTTTGACGTTACTGCAGTTCTTCTTTCATGTGTGCACTGTTGGACATACTCTTTTTAAAAGTTTTTGCTGCCAAATACAAAAGTGGTATGGTTTCAGGGTTTGCTTTTGTGAGGTGACTGACTGACACCTAGTGTTTAAAATATACTCACAGGAAAAAAATGTGCATAAAAACAACCAAAAAGCGCTATTCTTAGTGAGATGAGCTCCCAGATGTTTCAAAGTACCAGCCCATCAGCAATGCTCCGAGTCAAGGGCTGAGGTGTCCTAGAAAAGTAGCATTTAAAAAGATCACAGGATATACTTGATTTCTAAATCAATGATCACCATGGCCTGATAATCACATTTTCTCTAGCCTAATTATCTGAAGTGTGCTGCGTCTACCCCAATCCTTTCTGTGCTGGTACAACTAACCCCTGGCTCTAAGGCTGGCAGGGAAGCGACCTGTTACTCACCAGTGGGGGTGGCCCTGGCACCTCTGTCCTCCCACAAAGCCCAGCAGTGCCCCACTTTCCACTGCTGAGAAAATGGTTTCCTCACCACTTCTAGCACAAGTTTGTGTGCTAGGAATCTGGCAGGAGATGAACGTAAATTTCACAAACAGATTGTCTTGAAGCCTCTTAATTTCGAGTTACCAGGACTAACCTTCTCACCAGGCACAGCATTTCCCTTTAATATACTCTGTCTTCTACCTAAAGGAATCCAAAATGTATGCTACATATGGGACAGGTGTTCTGTAATTTTATTCTTTATTGCTTTTCTTGAAGAAATACATTGAGAGATGTAAGGATGAACATAATTTACAGGTTTTTTTATAACCCTGAATAACTCATACCTCACAGACTCTTGAGTCAAGAAGGGCAGGTTTGCAATGCATCAAAGCTGACTACATTCACAATATAATGAATATATGTTATTGTAAATTCTCCTCAGCCTGCTGAAAGTGGGCACAATTTTGCTTGTGTCCATCTCTTTCTATCATTACCAGATATTGGAACAGTCTATGGTATATGCATCACTATTTCTTTTTGTTAAATGTCCAAAAGGGATCAGAGATAAAGCTTTTCCATCCTGTGCATTTTAAATAAAACATTTTTTTTCTATAAAAAACACCCTGTGAATCAAGATGCTACTGAAATTATGTAAGTGGATAAATCTCCTCTCTATACTGTCACTGGAAGTCCAGGCTGATAAAGTTTCCCCATATTAACACAGTGAAGATGAACTGGGAGACTTTATGAAGCCACCCAGTTCTGAAGGTTTCTGGCTTTAGATGTTACCTGAGCAGCGTGCCTTGCTGTTCCCATTAAGACAGAGGTCATACACTTGGTTCCAGCATTAGCAGTGAACCCATTAGTCCGTCAGCTGGGAAATACATATGATGCCTCAGCGATTCCTCCAACTGCTCTAAAAATATGGGCGTCATTGATCCGTCGAAGGGCTGACCTAGACCAGTGGTCCATTTTCTCTCTAATAGTGCCAGTAGCAGGTACCTAGGGAAGAAAGTAGGAAGAGGGCAGGTGTGTTCTTCCTGTGTCTTGCAATTTGTGAGTGGAGGGCCACATGAGGCAGAAGAGTTGACTTCGTATCTAGTAAGTCTTTAATAGCTATTTTTTCATGGTTTTGTCTGAGTTTTTTTTGAACTGATGTACATTTTCAACATCCTGTGGCAAGCAGCTCTATAGTTTAAAAGCTGGAAAAAGATTTCCCCACATAGTAGCCTTTCGCACAAAATCAAGGATGAAATTAGTATCTGTTAGGTACTGTGGTCTGGAATATTTACATAATCACTGCATTTCTCATTTTCTCCACTGATCAAAAAAACAAATGACAGCCAGAAGCCAAAACAAGCTTTAAAATACACTTATTTTTCATCTGTATGAATGCAAACTGGCAGCTTGCTGGATCAAAACTAATTTTGTGAGGTAATGAAAACATAATAATAGGATTGTATGGCCTAGAATACTAATTCTTTCATTCTTCCCCTCCACTTCCATCTCTTCTTTCCTTCTTTGTTAAAGTATTTCTTTGCCTATGTATTATACATATATTTTGTTATGCTTATTTATCATGGATTTACTGCAGCTAGGCAAGTATGACTGTGGGTTGCTTTCAGAAGCTTTTAAAAAATTAGAGGATAATAATAGCAAAGCTGAGTAAAGCTATGTTGGTTTTGACACACAGGTGTTGACTGCTTCACTGGATCTAGGTCACTCCAGAACCATATTTTCTATTTGTCTAATGGTTAGGGGTTTGGTCAGCTGTCAGGTTTCAGGAGAACCAAAAGCATCATGACAGACTTTATATGCTATTAACATTCAAAGCTGTGACCTGGATTTTTTCTAAGATTAATGAAAGTATGCTGACATGAGTATATTCTGATGAGATGTGGTAATAAAACTCTCAGTGCAACCCAGTGCTGCACCAGCAACCAAAACATTTTTATCTTCTCAACATCATCTTTATCTTTAGAGTTACTTTGTAGGGGCCATCTGGTTCCTTTAGATACAAGTAGATCAAGTTGTAACAGAGACAAGTGGATAAAGCTGTAACAGAGAAACACGGGAAGTATGCTAAGAACACAACATGCACCACACACTGGGCCCTGATGAATATTCGTGCCTTTTTCCATACAGACAGCATTTTCTTGACCATTTTCCTTTCACATGCAAACACACCCACCCCACACTCACACACTTGTTCTTTATCTGTTTGATACATTTCACTTTGGTGAAACTTCTGACAGTGTACTATTACGTGTAAGTTAGATGCTTGCGTCCTCCAACCTCTCAACTTGATACTGAGAAGAATAAAATTGTAAACTCAGACTTCAGCCTAAGTACTGCAGCCCAAGATTTTCTGCTCTTGCTCTTGATCAAGGCTGCTTCTGTTCAAAACTGCTGTTGCTGGCTTAACAATGTTGGTCCAAGACATGATGAGATATGAACTGTGACTTCTTTAACTGTGCTGGAAAAACTCCCAGAGGCAAAGGCTACACCTGATAAGCTGTTCTTTGGCCAAAGCATCTTTCACCTGGGTAGAGAGCACCAGAATAACTAGGTCAAGAAAAGTGTGTTGTGCCGATGTGGGCATGTAATCTGAGTCTGATCATCTAGGGTCTAACAAGAAAGAGATGGGCACCTCCAGAAGGGGAATTCATCCTGTCTTGGACATCTGGTCCAGGTTGGAATTACATGTTCGTTGGAGTGCTGCTCACAATATCCCAGGGCCCCGGTCAGCTCTGTTTGATTAGACACCCAGCTTTGAGGAAGCTAACATTAGGGCAGATAAATACTGTCCGTAATAAAGGCCACGTCTTCAAGATAGAGAGGGAGGTGGACTTTATTAATTATATCATTGCAGTTAAAGCGGCATACCTGCCCTGAGCTAAACCGGCTTGAAAACTTGAGAAGTATTTCTCATTAAAAGCCTGTAGTTTGTACGGTAGGTGGCAGCAATGGACAACTAGACCAGTCTTCGTGCAGAGTCCCAAGTCTTGAGTGTTGTTCTGCTGATTCCCTTCGTCCTCTTGCAGTTATCCTTCTTTCAAAGCAAAGAGAAGGGTCTGTTTTGTGCTTTCAGAAGCTACAGTAACGTGTGCCTGATGTCTTCATAGTCACTGATGTTCAGGAGGAAGCACAGAAGTTGTCTAATACTCCTAGCCCTCAGTCCCTTTGTGCTATATGTTCTTGGTGGAAGTGGGGACTTGGAGTTAAAAGCATAAAAATAACTACTCATGATATATCACAAGGAGAAGAAGAGCAATCACTCTGTGTGCAAGGCACTGCCCAGTGTCTTACCAGGTTGTGCCACTTTAAAGCCAGAAGGTGAAATCTTATTCACAGGAGCTTCGTTTATACAGGTAAGGTGAAGGCAAGCGCTTCATTCACAGGAGCAAGTGAGCTGAGCTGAGGAACACTTTGTGTATACTTCAGTGTTTATTGCCATACAGAGGATGGTACAGTTTTGCTTTCAGATAACTATATTTCTTCATGTATATATTGCACATTAATCCACTACTGGAAATGGGTCTAGTTTACATTGAGAAAAATATTATTATTTTAAGGAAAAATTATATCATTTTGTAAACAAGTTGGTCAAGTGTTTCTCGGAAAGGTCCAGATGCTAATTTTTTTATGAACAAATTGACACTTTAGGATTTATTTTCTCTACAACTGATATTTCATTTCATGTGATATGTGTCTGGAAGTTGGCATGTGCATGTGGGTGAGCTGTGTGTATTGACCGAAATTGAGGCCCCTCATATGCGAAGCAACTTTAATCCAAAAGAATTATGCTATTTTCAGGAAAAATAGTAAAATTACTTTAAACTGTAGGTTCTCTGTCTTATTTTAAACCCTGGCACTGGCTGTGGCCTTCAAGCACTGCAAGTCAAAACTGTATAAAATATATGTATATGAAATATATTTTAAGGAATGATATAACATTCACCATTGCCTGATTTCACTATTTGAGGTCTGGATTCCAGATGTGTTTGGCTGATGTGTGGTACTTCTCTACCCCACTTAGCTCACATATGGTTTGATTCTTTCATTTAATTAGTTCTGTATCCTCACCAAGAAAGGAATCTGTAAGTTCATGACACTTGTTATCTAAATGCCTCCTGTAATGATTTTTAACTGAAGTAGTAATTCTTTCCCTCTTTCTTGAGAAAACACGTCTGGACCGTGGCTGGTGGGATAAACTGCTTTGTCTACCGACAGAGACAGTGCCTGACCATCCAAGAGAAAAATTGGTATGTTGATCGCTGGTTTTCCCATCTGCACTCAAGACTGAGAAGGAGACATTACAGGAGTTTCTATTACTGAAACTTGATTCAGCACCTGATATCTACCATTCATCTGCTTCCTCATGATTTGCATAGACATCAGGCTTACAGGTATGGGGAGAAGAGCACTGATGTTCAAAGGTAAGGCCTCCTTTACCTTCTGTCAAAAATACAATGCAACACAATAGTAACACTACCTAGTAAAGTTGATTGTTTTTTTCCTGAGGTCATGAACTTGATCTTATGGCAAATATAGTCGATGATAGTCCTTTCGTTGTTCAGGCATTTCCAGCATGGGCTCTTGAGATGTTACTAGCCATTCTCAGCATTAAAGGAGAAAAAGTGCAGTCTTCTTCACTGGGGTGAAGGAGACATTTTACCAAAAAAAGAGCATATTCAGGTGAATCAAAACTCTGCGCAGAATTGTATCTTATAAACTGAATGTTTCAAAAAAGCGCAAACAAAAGTTTTATATTGTCGCCTACAATAATACAAAAGATGTTATTTCAAGTGGATCAAATATTTTCTTCAACCAATATTATTTTGAATATAAAGAAATTTAACCAGAAATTAAAGCAAGAAATTTTTAAGTAGCCTCCAAGACTTCCAGCAAATTAAGTCTATCATTTATTTGTATCGCCTGCTACAAAAATAGTCTACAGAAACCTCTTCCTTGCAAGATCAAGGCCCTGTATTTGTTCTCTTGTAGTCAAATAAACACTGTCTTAACTAAGAGTTAAAATAATCTGGCCTGGCTGTGTAACTCAAAATGAACTGGCATGGCTCACCACCTCATGGAAATGGAAAGAAAGATTTCATTAAAAGGGAAAAATAGATATCAATAGTTTGACAGTTCTGAACTTTAGCTTCTCTGAGTAATACTTATCTAAAAAATCACAATACAGCTGAAAGCTTTGTTTTCTTTACCTTGTCTAAAATTTTCTCCTTTTATTAACTGCAAAGGAGTAAGTTGGTCATATTAAAAGACCTTATGTCTTCATACATGACTATTCTTTCTGGTTGATACCTGCTTACACAATGCAGTGCCTCAGAAAGTGATTTTTTTTTGAGCTTGAGACAACCCTTGTGAACTTTTGCTGCTGTTGCCAGAAACATTCATTGCTTTCACCATTTCTCATCACCACTTCAATCAGATGTTGTATAGGTAGTATGAGCTTTGTATGAACAGCCAGTCTTCAAAGGCGTTGATCTATCCAACAGAGCTTGGAAGCTATTACAGCATTATGAAACACTAGCTCTAATTCCATTTTAACCCAAGTAGACTGCAATATTAGACAATATTGTCTGAGGTGCTGTAATTTTACTGGACTGAAGATCAGTAGTAGGTAGAGACAAACTGCTTCGCACTTGTGATCCAAAGATCATTGTAAGTGTTGCACAATGTTAGAGCTCAAAATACTTCAAATTATTGGGCTCAGACAAACTCCAGTATCGGCTGTTCTTAGATCTGTCAGAATATTGTCCACCTCACAGAAACGTAACTCTTGCATGCAGATAGAAAATGTATATCACCCCTACAGGTCTTCTAGTCCAGATTCCTTCAAACATCTCTGTTGTTCTGCATTCTTGTCTCCATTCTCTTCTGGTGTTCCCAGAGTAACCTCTGAGTGAATCTCCATTTGCCAATGCATTTGTTTCTGTTGGATAAAAATTACATTATGCACAATGTCTGCATTCAATGGTATTACAAATTCTGAATATTGTTACAAGTATGCTACTTATTTTGTATATCTGGGATTAGTAAGGATTACTTACTCTGTTATGTAACTGGAATATAGAGATCATATGAGTTATATATAACTCTCAATATAAAAGTTGTTTCCTGTAAAAGTTGTTTACAGGAAAATTTTCTTAGTTGTTCTGACCCCCAAATTTATTGCTTGTCACTCTCCAGGATGACATGACTATGTACCTAAGGTTTATGTCAAAGTCACAGTCTAGAGTTCAGGGTTTTTATTTATTTATTGGATAAAACAGATTATCTCAGCACCATTCTCCCCAGTCCTCTTAACTCTTACAGTAAGTCCAAAGCCAGTGTCTTTGCTATTTCAGGTGTCAGCAATACCTGAGATACTGATATGTTCCATATCTTTTTTTTGATTTTTCTTTCCTAGAAGTGCCATCAACTGTCATCTCAGACACTCATTGTAGTAATCTAGACAATAATTACATAGCTATGCTGAAGTCTTCCTGTCAAAGGTATATTCAGTGTTTGTAACAATTTGGGGAAAGAAATGTCTTCTTCCTCTATCAGTGATATCAAATATACTTTTTTGTGTGGTGATCATTGATTTATGTCATTTTTTATTTTTACATTGAATACAAAGACCACTAAATAGCAGTGTATGCAGTTCTAGGGTGGAGCGAGATACAGACTATAAGTTTGATGGTGAGGATTTTATCTTAACTTTCTGATAGTCCATATGTGGTGTCCAGAAGGGGTATTATTAGTTAATTTGCACATCGTTACTGGTGAAAAGGGCACCAAATGATTTTTGCATGGAAAAGGTGGTAAATATGGCACCTTTTGGGTCAAATTTAGTCAAATAATTTTGGCCAGAAGCTTCATAAATATGACTTTGAATCTTGAGAATAAGAGATTTGACTTCAGTACAGTTCTGGAGATTCTGGGCTTTTCTCTTCAGAGAAGATGCCTGTAATGAAGAAGAGGAGCATAGACTGCTCCAAGGCTTGTGGAATGAACTCCAGGTGCAAGTTCAAAACACTTCAATCTTGTCATTTGTAATATGATTATGCACATCATTTTTTTCCATAAGTTTGTCTTTGAGAAGGTAAAATAAAACAAATCAAAACAGCCCATGCCTCTTGCCTCACAATTCAAACTGTGATTCATGAATTGAGAGGGTCCATGGTTTCTGTCAGAGTTTACAATCATGTACGTATATTTATACAAAAACAAATTAATATTGGAAGGCATACATTTTTCCCCTGGAAGAGAAGATGGCGTAACAACTCACATCGGCAAATGTTTGTTACATTGCTGAATGCACTAGTAGTATACATTTCAATACTGCAGTGTAAGTGCAATAATAAAGTAGGCCAGAGTAAAATTAATAGAAAACCTGCAAAAGCTCTGAAAAAATGTTTTGAGTACATAGAATGGAGAAAATGCTGATTACAGTTTTCTATTTCAATAATGATTCCTCCCAAAAAATCCCATGGTTTGGGCACGTCTCCACCTTCTCCTCATGTGTTGCAGAAGAACCATGTAAGAGGCAATGTTACCATGCCTCCTGGAGCATAGTTCACTATGTAGCTTCACTGGACTTATAGGGATCTAGACCACCACCAGACTAACACATTTTTCCCTCTAACTCACACAATGACAGACTGTGATAAGAAGCATTCAGTGTACCAACCAAGGAGTTCCTTTAATGATAGCCACACAAATATTGCAAATATTTATTTTCTGTTTTGCCCAGTTCACTAAAGATTTGTAATTTTCCATGAGATAGGCTAACATCTGTACTAACAGAACATCAGATCTTCCAAAATAAACACCTCTGTATATGGCTTTATCCTGCAGCAGGAGTACAGTTGTGGTAGCTTATGTTTCGTGCATTGTGGAGCTTCCTCTTACTTGCGATAAAAATGTGCACATTTACTACAGCATAACCAATGACTTGCAGGTCTCCACAAAAACCTTTGATAACTTGCCTGCATGCTTATACATGTCATATCCCATAACTGACTATTCTCCAGGGAATCAGGGTGATCAGTCCTTAAAATGTTGGCCCACTGAGTGTGGATATGCTGAAACACTATGAGGCATACTTGAGATAATATTCCCCTAAGAATTTTCTCCACCCTGTCTACTGGGATCACTGTCCTGTAACCTCCACAAGTTTTCTTTTCACTTCTGGCTTCGCCACAAGTTTTTCTTAAAAAAGACCTGCTGCTCTAAATGTATTGCCGTACCATTCTGATCGCAAGTAATAACATACGTGTCAATGTAGTGAGAGAAAAAAGACAGACGCACACTACCTGGTGGTAAGTCTCATCTGCAGCTAACCAAGCTTTGATATTATCTGAAGGATGTGGAACAGGCATGGTTATAACTTCCAGGCATCTGTACCTACAAGAAAGTGATACAGACACGTGACTCTTAAATATCTGCAGGAAAGGATCATTCAATAATTCTTTGTAATAGATATGTCAGTTAGACAGACATCTACAATTTCTAAAGCCATTCTACCCTGTTTTGTTTCACTGTAGACATTTTTATCAGCATTTTTCACAGCTCTACTTTATCCTGACTGCTTTTTACCCTGCTAGAGATTTAAAAGAACTATATGGATATGCACCCACATTTGACTTCCAAGAAAAGCGAGAGCTTGTGGCACGCTACTATGTCTACAGCTAAAAAATGACTCCTATATGTGTTTTTCATAAATAAAAATAATACCTGTCAAGTACAACAATAAAAAAAGAAAGATCAGATGACAAGGAGAAGGCATAGCATCAGAAACATCTTTTAATTCATTTGGTGAGGTCTAGCAGTATCATGAAAACATTTTGTATCATCAGAAAGGATTATCTATTGGTCTTCAATACTATGTAAATTTTCCACCAAAAAGTTCTACCAGCTTGAATTGTTCTCTTGAAGTCAGAGTCACTCCTTATTATGTGACCAGATTATTGTTTTGTGTTTAGATGCAGATGGATTTCAATTACATGTTTTGTTT
>Ga0181612_176371_pt1 | contig 19214 bp, 8 predicted proteins | sample HoacroProtozoa21_FD_119630 | JGI IMG/M metagenome (GOLD analysis project Ga0181612, IMG submission 119630) | Hoatzin crop microbial communities from Cojedes, Venezuel. Combined Assembly of Gp0051906, Gp0051904, Gp0051908 | reverse complement strand
TCCCTCCCCCACGGGGGTCTATTTAATCCCCCGTTTGGGAATTCCTCCCCACCGCGTTCCTTGGCCTTTCAGTTGCTTTTTTTTTTTTTTCCCTTTTCCTTTACAATCCTGAGATGTTTTATATTAGCTTTATAGCCGCAGGCTGCAAGGAGTTCAAAGAAGAACTGCCACAGTATTCCCCATGCGGCCCCTGTCTGCCAAAAACCGCTTTCCTTTACGATTTTCTCTCTTCTTCTCCCTTTGATTGAACTTTTGAGGAATCTGTCGCTGATGCCTGAAAATGAGTTGCTTAGATAATTAATTGTATGTTTGGGCTCTGAATAGGGAGAGTAGTGTGACAGTTTTGTTCATCATTGCCTGAAGTCTGTGGCAGAAAGCAACCTGGACCTTTTCTCCTGAAAAAATGTTTCCATACCCATTTAGAGAAACACAGTGCCAACATCTGTAGCAATTTAAGAGGAGACACCTGACAGAAAGACTTTCAAGATGCTGCTCTCCACCCTTAGCTGCAGTGTAAATATCAGATTTCTCAACAGCGACGCAGATTTCATTTCTGCCCCGTTGGGCTGTGTCTTCAGCTCCTCTGTGGTCTGGTGGAGGTTCAGGAGCGTCCGCCTGTGAGCTAAGCTGTGCTGCGGCAGCGAAGGAAGAGCTCTGTCGGGTCTGCAGTGCAGAGGGTGGGCAGAGCCGGGGTTAAGTGTGCTAAAAGGTACGTGTGCATTCAGGTTGTTCGGAAAACTGGCAGTTTATCTTTGCGGCCTCGTGAGCAGAGGAGCTTCCAAAATACGCAGTCCATGGAAGCTGTCCTACAAGTGGTCCGGACACCGTTGTGTCCTTCCCCAGTGCCCACCAGACACCAACTGCTCACATCACTGAACAGACCAACTCACTAAGCACCATGTTCTTCTCCCATGCTGCTGAGGAGATGCCTGCTTCCTCTTGTGATTGCCAGAGATGCAGAAAAAACACTGGATAGTTGGAGTGGCAGAACAAAGGAAAGAAAGGATTTAAGGACCAGAATAAAATTCCCTTTATTATTGCATTTCATATTTTCTCTTGGTTAGATTTGGAGACTTCTTGCTTCCAGTAAATATGCTACTGTTAGGAAAGACATCTGTGTTACCAGAGAATTTGCTGTGAGCTTTTTTGCAGAGCCTATTTAGAGAAAATGTTCATTTTTTGTAGTTCTCCTGCCTTCTCCGTGTTTCGTCTCCCAGTAGCTTTTTCTGCCAAATTCTTTGTGCTCCCAGTGTACCACACAGTTTGTTAACCTGCAGATTGTATCTGGGCCAGCTGAGGCTAATGTGGAAGTTTGACTGACATCAACTGAGGTGCACATTAGTAATATATTAGTTCCCTTAGTGCACAATATCCTGATGTCTTGCTTGTGTCAATGCCGTGCTGAAAGAAGAGCAGTCCTCGTGGCCTGCCTTTGACGGGCAGTTTGTCCAGGTTAGGATCAGAACAAGCCCGAAGCTCTAGCGCTGCTCTCCCAGCTCCTATGGACAGCTGCGTTTGCTCGTGCATCCCAGCTGACAAGATCTTGGGGGACTGGGGAAATGTAGCTACATTTCACTTTGCCTCGGAGAAGAGGAGAACATGTGGAGCAAGCATAAAGAAACAAAAGCCATCGACATTCCTCACTGTGCCTTGAGACTGAGAGGGGGAAAAACAAAAAAAAAAGAGTGGCTGTTGAACACTGAGAAAGCTCCACTTTGTTGCCCAGATGGAGCAAAGCGGAGATGCAGAGGTGGAAATGCAGCTGTTTAATTTAGTGAGACTTTTGACAAGGAGCAAGCCCCGTCCGCTTGACTTGAGAACCTGAAGGAACGCTGCAGCTCGCAGCCCGTGTGAGCCCTCCCGCAGCAGCCCTCTGCTTGGCTCTCCTACGGCTGCGGGGGGAGGGAGGTTTCGCTTCGCTGTGGTCGAATACAATCAATGCTTCGGTTCAGCCTTCAATTGCTCGTGCCAGTGTAGAGATTTATCACATCAGTTGAGCGGCCTGATGTTTTTACAGTTCTTGTAACAAAGCCGAGGAACTGGGTGTGTGTGTGGAATCAGAGCTATGTGAAGTACTCAAAGCAGCAAGCAGTAAGCATGAAAAAAGGGGCTACTTGTCTTTGCAACAGCCAATGAGCCTAGCTCGAGCCAGAGAGCCTTGCTTGGGGATTTAAAGCCGTGATATTGCAGACGCGTTTCTGTAGATGAGTTTGGCCCAGTGGATCCTACATGGCGTGCGTTTGGTGCAGCAATCTGTAAGTTTATCAGGGAAGAGCCAGGTCGCCTTTTCCATTGGTGCACCATTTTGTACTCTTTGGTAAACTGGAATCGCAGTGGTTTTTCTCTTTCACAAGATGAAAAGAAATTAAAAACAGAAACTGGGGAAGAGTTTTCATTGTTGGTGGGTTTTTTGCTCATTTATTGGCAGAGGTGAGTGACGAAGTGCTGCAGAGTCTCAGCTGCTGTGCCATCGGTAACGCTGTACCCATCCTGGGACACCCTAAAGCAGTCTCTGTGCGTGAGCTCTCCTGTTGTGCTGGATGCCCTGGCCTAAAATTAGGAGAACATTTCACTTTGAAACTCTCCGACAGGCTTTTGAAGAAGAGTTTTTGTTTCTATGGACAGCATTGCAATTCTGTCAGATAAGTTTGTTCATGAAAAATAACGATAATATACTAACTATGAAGTGATGCGCTTTTTTTTTTTCTTTTAGTGATAGTTCAGTTTCTTACAGAAGTTGCAGTTCCAGTTCTTTCTTCTCCCACTCTCCTTCTAAGGATTTGGCTTTTTACTTGGGTACCCTGGATCATGGCACGGCACAGCCGTTACACCCTCAGCAGTGAGAGGGGCGAAGGCTGTACCGAGGGAAGGGGGAGCAGGGGGAGGTGGACCCAAGACCGTAATGGAAACGGGGATATAAAACACAGGAACTTCACAACTCCTTTTGGTCAGCAGAGTGCCCCTCTGTCGTCTGAAATCTCTTTGTATTCCTCAAAAGCCAGAGTTCCCTGTGGAAGGCTTGCGTGTGTGTGTGTGTCTGGGGGAGGAGGTTTGTTGCTGTAATGGAGTTCATCTGGCAAAGGTTCCTCTCCTTAGCTGAGCTCTGGTGTCACGAGGGCTGGTCGTGGCTGCCGACACGGATGCGCTTCTCTGGAGGAGGAGGACTGAAGGAACTCCCCGGGATCAGAAGACTTCTTTGGTTCTGTATTGATGGTTCTGGCCCTCTGCCATGCTAAAAAGCCTTTTTGTCATGATGAAACGGTGGAGTAAAGGTTATTGTTGCCTAAAATCCAAAATATTTGAGTAAGGATCAGGTTATAATGGATCACTGGAGACAGTAGGAGGGCTTTTTGTGCTTTTAAAAAGAGTTTAAATAGGAAGTGCGCTTTGCACTCATGCTAAATAAAACTTTTTTAAAGGATGTGTGAAGTTGTGCAAAACCAGGTGGTATCCAAATGGGACCAAGAAATGGCAAACGGTACACCACTTTGAGCACATCCCTTTAAAAGCCGTATTCCCTGAGGTCTGCTGCGGAGACCGCTGATATGGGAAGCCCGACTGTTCCTTTTGCCGGTGCCAGGAATGAAACTGGAGCATAGGCTTTATGCACTTGCATCAAATGTGCTGAACCCAGTCCTGGCAAACTGGCAAGCTTTTATATGTGACTGGAGAACAGATTGAAGCTGCCGCTGAAACTCTTGAGTACAGAAGGTCGTTATTCATCGGTCCAGTCCTCGTTATTGTGTGAGGTTTGTGCTGAGAGGGCAGAGATAAGAAAGGGCTGGAACATTCAACTGCTAAATCTGAATGGGTTTGGTGGTGTCACAAGACAGGGCATCTGGTTTTAAGCATTATTCTCTCTCTTCCCTCCGTTTCCTCCTCCAATGTACTGAAATATCTTTCCGTTGTTCCCTGGCATCAGAAATCTGGGCGAACTGATCGACAGGTTTGTGTCTGACTTCAAGGCTCAGGGTGCCCCCAAGCCCAGCGTGGATGAAGGAGGAGCCGTCCTGCCCAGCTGCGCCGACCTCTTTGTCTACTACAAGAAGTGCATGGTGCAGTGCTCCCAGCTCAGCACGGGCGAGCCGATGATAGCCCTGACCACCATATTCCAGAAGTACCTTCGGGAATACGCCTGGAAAATTCTGTCTGGAAACCTGCCCAAGTGAGTTTCGCTTCCCAAACGCTGCAGCACCGTCTGGTGAGACGCTCCAGTGAGGAGCAGATGCTTTGTAAAGAGAATGAATAAATACGTACTTGTGAACACGGTCAAAGAAACCACATAGCATCAATGCCACTGCATTTTCTTCACAATTTTCTCAGAAATTTGGTTTGTTACACTGAGAAACAGCAAGAGACGAAATGGACAGTCACGGCGTTGTTTGTGTTTTAAGGGCCCCTTGAGGATAGCTTCATATTTAGCTTTTATTAGCAGTCAGATTTACAGTTTCTTGAAGTTCCTTTTGAAATGCCAGCCCAAGTCTCTTCAGAGAGGTCTGGCTTTCAGAATTGCACTTAACCCTGCTGCTTGGGTAACAAATTCATGTTGTGATTCGTAGCTGCCTTAGCTCAACATTATGCATATAATAATTTATAATTTGTGTGATGCTAAAGTGCTTACCTCCAACTCCCTCTGCTCTGCAACATTTTATATTCATATGAATGAAATATGTAGATGTAAATCCAGTGAAAATAAAGGAAATCATTACAAGTTTGCACCAATATGGGTAAGTGTACAGGGTAAAGGAGCTCCTTGAGATATTGCCAGCCTTAACTACAGACAATTTTGTGTGCTGCTTACCATCTTCAGTTTGTTTCCCTTGTAAACCTGGGAGCAGCAGAATGAATTTCTCAAACCAGTAAAATCTTTTACAGATGGAAGAGGAGAGGGTTACATCCAGACAAGTGGAAAGATAAATTTAATGTGCATTCTCCATCAGACCTCAGTTGCATTCTTTATACACATTTTTTTGTGTGCTCCATTTTTGCTGTCCAAGATAAATATCACTGTCCTATTTTTTTAATGGATTTGGATTATAAAGAGTTGAGAGGTAGGGAATTTCCTGACTCTGAACTCTTCTGAGTCTTTCTCTGTTGATACACAGCCATTAATCACTGGAAGACGGTGGAAAGAAGCTGTATCTTCTATAATTTACTGTGTTGATATCATCGGTTTTTAAAACAGGTTACCAAAGTTTCAAATGCATGCTGACATCTGTTTGATACTGAGGAGATAACTATGACAAGCTGCCTGATAGTTACTGAGATTTGTCTGTAATCTTTAATTAGATTTTGAGTAACTGGCGGTGAAGGTGAATCTGGCTGGGGAGAGCTGTATCCCACGTGCATCCTAAGCTACCACGCTGTGAAGGAGTGAGTTGTCCTTTGCCTGAAGACTTGATACAAAGTTCTGTTCGTCTTTCTAAAAGAGATACCTTAACCAAAATAGCTGTTGTGGGTTTGATGTGGAACGACACTGACCTGTGTTGCACAGAGCAACGGACTTTGTGGTCAGGAGGACTTTTTATGGCATTGAAATCTAGGAGTAATTTTGCAGTGTTTGCAATGTGTGTCTGTACACCTGAAAGCCTTAGAAGTATTGCCTTTTTTTTTTTCCCAGGACAACTAGCAGCAGTGGTGGGCTCACCATCACCAGTTTGCTGAAAGAAAAGGAGGGGTCAGAAGTGGCGAAGTTTACTTTAGAAGAACTCTGCCTCATTTGCAGCATCCTCAGTACCGCAGAGTATTGCCTGGCGACCACCCAGCAGGTGAGCTTTCCTCTGCAGCGCCTCTGAGATGCGGCAGACGCCGTGCTGTTCCCTCTTCTGGGGTAGGCTGCTGAGGGGGCTGGAAGAGTCACAAGTACGAAAATATCCGTGGCAGTGTCTGCTCCACATAGCATCCCATTGATTACTGAGCATTATTAAATCTGTATTTCAAAGAAAGAGAAGTATTGATTTTGCCGTTCCTACCTGAGAGAAGTCATTTGCTTGTAATCCTGCTTTGCAGCATCAGTTTTGGATTCAGTCCTTTTATACTTCTTACATAATTTGTTTTGGATTGAGGATCAAATTTTTTTTTTTTAAAAAAGACTCTTCTTGTGGTTCATGACCTCCCTTTTCTAAAAATCAAGAAAAACAATTCAAAATAGGTATGGGAAAATGCTTGCGTGAAATGTTGGGACAAGGAGGTGGGAGGAGAGAAGGTGTTTATGCTGATACCCTCTGCAGCCGCAGTGCTCCTTACAATCAGGTGCTTTCAAAATGTCATAGGTTAGTAGATGAGCTGTGATGTTTGGCCGCTATCAAGACATCTCCACCAGCAGAACTGGCAATCCTCCTCCTCTGCTGTTTGGGCACAGACAGGGTGTTGGAAAACATCTTTATTAGCGGGACAGGTGCCACGGTGTTAAGCTAGTGTATTAGCATGCCGTACTAGAGTTACATATACGACCTTGGAGGTTACTCGTTTGAGGACGCAGTGCCACCGTAGGCCATCCTGGCAGATGAAGATGCCTACGGTGCCCAACAGGGAGAGATTTCCATTGTTCACTGGCTGAGTTTTGGATATAATCTGGGCACAGATTAGGTTTTAAGAAGCTGACTTTTCCAGGACATAGGTTTTCAAGACTGGTTGTCTCAAGTAAGAAATCTGATCTTTCTGTTGCTTGTTTTGTTTCCTAACAGTTGGAAGAAAAACTCAAAGAAAAAGTGGATGCAAGTCTAGTGGAAAGAATCAACCTGACAGGAGAGATGGACACTTTCAGCATGTATGTTCAGCAGATGCATCCTCCCAGAATGTATCAAACATCCTAGTTTGTCAGCCAGATGGTGCTGGAGTAATACAAGCCCAAGATCCTGGTGTCGTAGGACCCACCCAGCTACGCAGCCTAGGCATAGGCATTTCCCTGGTGAAGGGATGGCCACCCTCCGGCTAGTCCAAGAGCAGCAGTAGTACGAAGTTCAGATGTAGTTGTTCCCCATCATCCTAGCCAAAGGAACAAGAGCACTGGAAAGGGGAAAGGAAACAGTGAGTTTCTATTTGAAACATCATTTGCATCTTGGCAGCTCTGTGAGGTGGCTGTTACATTTCAAGAAAGGAAGCTATTTCAGTACATTCCTTCCTGCTTTAACTTCCCACTGTTAATCAGCAGCCTTGTCAGTATGATCAAACCCCATTTCAGATGACATAAAAGCCTGATCCGATCTTATATTTGGGGATTATAATTCAGAGAAGATTATGATTCATTAAAATAACTTTTCACGTAACGATGCTAAAAATATTCCACTCTAACATCCTCTCCTCTCCACCACTGACAAACAGATTGAATATTTTTTGAGAGAAGGAAATCGAGGCAGAAAAATAATTGGTTTGCCTCACATCAGACAAAAGAAAACCTTGGCAAAGCTGGGAGAATAATCCCAATCACCAGCTCTCCTCCCTAAAACGAAGATTCAGCCCGGATAGCTGTAAGATTTTTTTCAGAAAACTTCCTTCCTGTGATTCCTCCTCTCTCGCTCCAGTGGGCAGGATCCCACTGAATCTCCATCCAGGTTTTTCACATGGTCTCGGGTTCCGTTCCAGGTTGCAGAGACTCCCTTCCCTTTAGATATTTCTCAGACCTGTTCAAGAGTGAATCGCTGACCGAAAGCTAGGGTTGCTGTGTTCCCCTAAGCCAAAGCAAGCAAGGTAGCTAGGCAGTAGAAATAAAATATGCTGAATGATGGATTTTTCTTAACATGGACAAGTTGAGGGTGAGTTTTGCATTTTCTTGTGACCTGTCCAGCAGGAGCCAGCTACCTCGAGTCACTGCTCAGTTCCACAGTGGCTGCCTTGTGAGGTGGTTGGTTGTAGGCAGCCGGTATGATGTGCTTTGGAAATTGTTTAAACGTGTAGTTCATGTTTGCCGATTTGGACAGCTTTAAAGTTAAGCTGACAGGCCTGATGTATCTTGTAACAAAGGCTTTTTAATTGACTTTCAGTCTGTTCCAGTATAGCGCTTGGTCCAGTCTTCTGTCAGTGTAAGTCATAGCTACAAACCTCTCTGGCGTTTGCTCATTCAACATCAAACAAGTTGTTTCTTCTGGGATTTGATGTCTTGTTAGGCACGGTCGTAAAGAAAATGATAAAACGTGGCTGCTTACACACCCTGAGAAGCATTTCTTCCTTCGTGGGAAGGAGAGTGCAGGACCACCCCAAATGCGTATAAAGTGATCAGCTCGGAGTGGGGGGGTGGGGGTACCCCTGGGGTGGCTAAGCATTTTCTTTAGGGAACGTGGAAAAGATAATGAGCTCTTCTTGAAGCTCAGCAGAAGGAAAACTATTGTCATGTCAATCCAGAAGTCCATGATTCCCACCCCCCTGCCCTATTGATCTGTTGTGAGATTACGGGCAGTGTTCAGAGACCCCTTGATGTCCTGAAACACTGAGCTTACTACAGTAAGCGCTGAGCTTAGTACATACTTACTATGCTTCTCATTTATGGCCTCAGCTTCTGTCAGGGATCGTAGGAGGATTCGTTAACTGCCGCTGAAGCACTGTTACGTGCTGCCCAGGGCAAGGTTTGAAGTGGCTCCTAGCAGAACCAGGATCCAAGCCCTCCTGGCACGTCCTGATGCTTTGTGTTTGCAATGGGCTGCTTGTTGCGCTGTTACCCCTCTACAGCAGGGATTCATTTTGAAGTGTAGACAAACAAGTTTCTCTCCCTGTTTGCAATCTTGTGGTTTTTAGGCGAGATCTTGTACGTGGTGACCCCGCTTCGGACAGACTCCTGACACGTGGACACTAGTGGTGAAGTCCCTGCCTCCCACTGAGAGGGCTGCGTTTCGTTTTGGTGCTGAACCACAACTCTTTCCTACGGGCAGCTGCTGGCAGCTGCTCGTAGTAGTAGTCAGTAGTCAGCTGTGCCCAGGAGACGGTTATTTCAGTTTGGAGCTGGTGGAATCCCCCGAGGGAGTAAATCCTGTGGTGCCCAGCAGAAGTAGAGGCACCAGCAGAGATGGTCACAGGCTTTTCTTATCCCAATGCAAATTTCAGATCGTGTAGCTTGAAGCCGGTAGTTGCTTCGTCTCCCATACTAATGTTTCCAGCTGATTTTGGATGAGTTAGCCTTTACAGACAAATTGATTGCTCCGAAGGAACAGTCTTTTACTGGGCATCCTGTTCCAGTCTTTATGTGCTAAAGCTCTGGGAAAGGGAATAGACAACCTCTGTGGGTTGTGGTGAAGAGCAACACCCAGATCCCAGCAGTAGAATTCGGTTAGCAGGTGGACACTTGAAATATTTTGAATAGTGAACTCCAGAGTAGTATCCAGAACTGCATGAAGACAACCAGTGGGAGGAAAGATGGCTTGAGGAAGCATTGGTTGGATTCGTCACGGATCTGTGATTCCCATCTGTGCTACCATCATGAGAAAGAGCAAAAGTAAAATCCAGTTTTTTCATATATAATCCCAAAGTCGTAAACAGGCATCTGTGGCAGATTAAAAGTTTACACTGTTTTTAAAAACTGCACTTGCTTAGTGAAACACAGCCATGTACTACTTCTAGCAGAAGTCGTCTGTGGTGCGAGTCCTGCGTTACGTGCCCTTGAGGGTGGTCCCAGCTGCTGCAGACAGTGTTTCTCGGCTGTTGTTCTAGGATCGGTTGCACCTTTATGCACATCGTAATATGGCGGCATCAAATATGTCTCTAAACAATATCGTGCTGTTTAAAACAAAAGAGGGGAGGGAAATGTGTTTGACTGCTATGTCCTTTAGTCTGGTCTATGTCCCTGAGAAACTCAGGCAATGGATGGCGGCAGTCCTAGGCAGAGTGTAAATAAGATGATCTGCCTTCATCTTCTCGAGTGGGAGACGCATTCAGAACTCATACAGAGGTACTTTTAAAAATCCTCTCAGCAAGTTTCGAAGAGTAGTAGAATATTGACTGTGAATAAGTGGAGAGATGATAAAATGCTAGTTTTATGCAGACTGGATCAAATTTGAAGTTGAATTCCAGTCTGGGCTTGGTACTCGGGGTTTCTCCTCTTCCTGATGCGAAGGTGGGGGTTACCCCATCTGACACCTTTGATCTCCAGCCCCTTCTATGTGTTTAAACAGAGAAAATTCAGCTATAAGAATGTCCTCTCTACGCTAAAGCCCATGGTGCAGCTCCCTGATGAACAGCATGCAGAACTTCCCGGCTTCTTTTCAGTACCGATTTTCACCATGTGTGTTCACAGCGTAACGCTGCTGTCAGCTCGTGGATGATTTTCCTCCGTTCACGATCGGGTACGCCAGCTCTGGCGCTGCGTTGCTGAGTCCTGGGCTAAAACTCATGCTTGGTGTTTTTTGCAGTGTGATCTCCAACAGCATACAGCTGTTAGTGCAGGACCTGGATGCAGCCTGTGACCCTGCCCTGACTGCTATGAGCAAGGTAGGGGCTGGATTTGCTGCGGGAAGAGGGAGCCTCGGGATCCCTGTGGAGTTTGTTTGCTTTGATTGCTTGATTTCACTGTTGACATGTCCTTTTACGCTGCCTTGAGACTTAGCCATGTATTGATTTCTTCTTGCTTCTTAGAGCAGCAGTTGCTGTATTTATAAATATTTCCTTCACTCCAAAACCTCTTATTATTCAGATTGGAGCTTTCATTCTTTTGCAGCACTTGAAAACACACAGACAGTGAAATACTTTCTGTAAGTACTCCTAATGCCAGTGAGAGCCTTTAAAATTGGGAAAACTTCTGTTAGCATGAAATTTCACATACACATTCTCGTTTGCTATTCTCTGTGTGTTCTTTGACAAGGAGTTTTTCTCGTCTCTTGTTTGTGGCAGTTAAATGGAGGTACTCAAAGGGTAATATGGACCTGAGACTGAGCCCTGTTGCCCCTGTGATCCTCTCAGGGACGTATGGGGCCGTTCCTAGAGGCCCGTGTGATTAGCACTTCAGGCTTGTGTTGCAGTTCCACTGCTGGCTTTTATACGTTTGAAATGCAGAGCTGTGTTTTCTTGCCAAAGTATTGTGAAAACCCAGACTGCTTTAGACAGAGGTGAAGACAACAAAAGTGGATTGAACTATTTTTTTAATTAGAAATATTAAACATAGAGCTCCATTTTTGTAGGATCAACACACTGTCTCGCTGCCATGGATTTTAATAGCTTGCTGCTTTATGATGTATTCCAGCTGTAACTAGCCCCGCCACCCCCAGCTAATATTTGAAGTGGAATGCAGCTGGTAACAGAGCTTGTACGTGTTCCAAACGAGAGGAGGATTTTTTTGCCCAGTAAAATAACACGGTTAGGAAGGGCTCGGCGCTTCAGGTGGTGTGTGTGTGGCGTGCCAGTTCCTGAGATCTCCTGCACTGACGTAGCGTGGTAGTATTTGAGTCGCTTAGCTCTGGCTGTTTATACCCAAGTAAACCACAACCTTCAGAAAGCAGCAGCTGGTAGGCCATTTATTTTTGTCTTTGGAACACTGGTAAAATGCAGCACGTGATGGGACTGATGATATATAAACAAGTGAAGTGTTATGAAATTTGCTAAATAAATACTTGTCACTTGTGCACACATTCCACTGTTTGCATCAGACCGAGTCGCTTTTATGTGATTTTTACTAGACCTGGGTTTTGTGCAAGAGTTCTTTTCCTTCACCTTCCTCCTCCCTTTGCCTCGGGGCTGGGTTGTTACTGTGACAGTTGAAAAAGAAATGCATATAATTATTTAAACGCAGGATTAGTATTTGGAATTCTAAAATTTAGGTCTGTATTAGCGGTGTAAAGACTGCGTGGCTGATCCGTTGCAGTTTTCTTGTACTGGGAAGGCAAGTCTGTCTCAAAACCCCTACTCCATCAGGGCTCCTCCTTTGTTTAACTTCTTTTCATTTACTTCACTCTGGTGTCCTCCAAGGCTGAACATTCCTAGTCCTTTGTTGGAGTTTGGCTTTTTTTTTTTTCCCTTGCAAAAATGTTCAGGAACTATAGAGGTAAATTAAGAAATGCTTAAACCTCTAAATCCAGTTTGGCTGCAGGCCACTGTGAGAGGTTTAACACAGCAAACAGCATTGTGAGTGTTGCTTTCAGCTGGGAATGGTGCTCAGTTTCCCTGATTATTTACCTTGTGGGTTCTGGAAGAAATGGTAATGACGAGAAGGCCCCATATTACAGAAGTTGTAGGTGATAATCTTTCCTCAGACTCTACGGCAGGTGTAGAATGATTAAACATGGCTGTAGGACGGGGAGCTGGGATGTGGAGTGGCAGAGGAATTTGCCCTAAACCCCTGTTGTCATATTCTGGATAACAAAGTACTGTGAATGTCTTGTACTGATCTGTAGCAGGCGCTTAAATTGCCTGGTTTGCTTAGTTTTTAATTGGTGGGATTAAACAATTTTAATTGTTTAGTTTTTAATTGTTGATATAAGGGAACTGCTAATCTGCGTGGGATATTTTCGCCCCAATTAAGTTTATGGATTGCGCTGGATAAGGCTTGATTTACTTGCCGAATTAAGCATCGATTTATATGTAAAACTGTGCTTCTGAGTGGGGCTGGGGGACATTTTAGTGGCTCATGTCGATCGCTTGCTGGTTTTTTTATATTTTTGCTAAAACCTTTTGGCACAGCTGCAATTTCCGACTTCCTTACAATGGAGTGGACAACAGCAAGCGCTTCAGCCTGGGGCTCGGTTAATCTCTCCGATACATACAAAGAAAATCCCAGGAGCAGAGCAATCAGAGCTGCCAGCTGCTAATTAAAAGTCAGTGTGAGTGCATTTTAGCTGTCAAACAAGGTGCAGCATGCAACAGCGCAACCCAAAACTCGCGTCGGAAAACAACGGAGGCAGTTTCGAAGGCAGCAGCGTCCGCTGCCTGCAGCAGCCGCCGGCTTCTCTCTCCCTGCCCGCCTCTTCCTGCACGAGCAACGCGAGGTCGAGGGAGAAGGTGCTGGCCCAGCGGTTACGGGTGCTCCCGGTGCCAGGCCGGAGCCCGTGGCGATAAGCTGGTGGTGGGATGCTGCTGAGCACGGGGAGCCTTGGAGACTGATTCATCCACCATCGAACCACGAAGCAGCCCCTTTAGTTAGAGGCCCACGCTAGTGCTGGCCATGGACCTGGCGGTCCCTGGTTTGGCCCTGCCACCCCACTCCCGGCTCTGTGGGGACACAGGGATGCTTGGGGACATGGGGACCCCCAGCTGGGCAGACCTGGGAGCGCTCTCGAGCCCCGCTGGACCCAGAAGGTCGTGCAGCTCTTGTTAGGTGCCAGACCAGCCCAGTTTTGCTCAAGGTTTCTCTCTTCTCCTCTCCTTTTAAAGAAAGCACGCGATAATCTTGAGGGCCATGTGTTTTTGTTGTGAAAACCATCTCTGAAGGGAGCACCAGGTCTTCAGACCCGGGTCGAGCCCGTGCGGGCGGCCGCGTCGCCCCGGGTGCTGGGGTGCTGGTGCCGGGGCACCCCGTGCCCTGGGTCGCTCCCTTCGGCCAGCGAGCGCGAGGCCTCGCTGCCTCTGGCCTTCGGGCTCGTTTTCAGCTCGTGTATGTAAACTATGTGGATGTCCCAAGAAAAACATAGGACGAGAGAAAAAGAGGAATAAATTTAAAATGACAGGAACAAAGCTTTACCAGAAGAGCTGGGCTCATATTTCTTTTGATGACTTTTCAGTATGTGTACTATTTCTTTCATTGCAGCTACTGGGTTTTTTTTTGGGTGAAACACACCCACGTACACACACAAAGGGCTATTTTTACTGTTCATGCTTTAAAGGTTTGGTTGTAAAGTATTGCTTTTGGAATGAAGACCAACAAAATGAAAAAGCTACTGTTTTATTGTTGTTGCAATAATTCAACTCAGCAGTCCCTTCCCGCTTTCTGGCCGTTCCTGCCGCGTGGGGATGGTGTGTCGGTTGAGGATCGCTGTCTGTCGCGAAGGGCCGGCGCTGGGAGTGTGCGAGGCCGGCGGGGAGACAGGCAGAAAGCATTTCCTCGGGTCTGACAAGCACCAGGAGGAGTAGCAAAGGAGTTGTCTCGTGAGCAGTCTTCCAAATGAAAGTAAGATGGAAAGAAAGCCCGTAGAGCAGACAATGAGAGGGATGTCCCTGCTAGCTGCCCGGTTGATGCGAGATGAGCAGGTTGGGGTTTTGTTGGTCTGGTTTAAATAAAGACAGCCTTGGTAGGACCCGTGTAGGCTCCCTCAGACACACTGTGGTTTTGCAAAGAATTTGGCTTCTCTTGCCCATTAAGTCACTTAGGCTGCATGTCGTTTGGATGGAATCAAATCAGCTGGGTTGCAGTGGACAAAGTAGCCATAATTAAATTAAAATCAGGAATAAAAAAACCTTACATGCAAAATCCAGAACTTGAGAAAACAAGTTTGGGGACAAACACTCCCTCAAAAGACAAAGCTCATCTTCTGTGTGTGCCCGGTTTCCTATCCTGATTTCGTATCTGGTTTCCTCCTGTTTCATCTCCAGCGTGAGGAGCAGCATCTCCAAACCATCAGTTGGAGCACATTGCAGAGCGCGTAGCGTCTGAAGGTAGCAGAGCTGAGAGCACTTTTCTGGGTGCTCGTGTTCCTCAGTCAGACCTTGTTATATACGCAGATGCTTGGCCAGGCCTTACCCAATTACCTCTCTCCTTTTTTTTTTTTCGCGTGACTGACACTGTGTACTCCCTGTGTACTGCAAATGAGGCTTAGAGAAAGTCGAGGGAGTCGCGCGTCTGGCTCAGAGGTGCTATTCTGTTGCATTTCTACCAGCGGTAAATGAGAACAACGTGGGAGGTTGAGTAGCTCTTCTTGTTTTACATTTTTTTTTACGTGTGTTTGTGATGAGCTGAAGTTGCCATCTTACCTTGTGCACCAGAAATGTTTTCAGTGTGAGCTCCACTGGTGTAGAGTGCTTTGGACTTTAGGACTATTTCTACCTCTTCCATCTATCTGTCATCAGTCTCACCAGTATTAAAGTCTTGGCTGCCATACAGGAATCTAGATTTTGCAAGCTTGCAGATATTTTCTCAAATGCCCGTAATCAGGATTTATACGGGCACTTCATCCTGGCAAACTGGAAACTGTTAAATGTTAAGGCAGCCTGGTGTGCTCCAAAAACCTTTTTAATCCTAGTGGTCCCAGTTTGTGTAGGTTACCGGTCACAATCCCTCTCTGTTCTGGTGCAAAAAGGGCCGTTCTGGGTTTTCTTTGTATCTTGTTGTGGAAGGGTTTTGCTCCATCAGTGTAGTGACGACAAACTTGTCCTTGGTGGTGCACTGCAGAGGCAGTCTCTTGATGATTCCTTAGAGATCTTTTGGCAGGAAGTTTTGTACAGTTTTCCTTACCTATTGCTTGAATCTTAATGAATTAAACAGTCTTTTTGGTTGTTTTTTCCCCTTTGTGCAGATGCAGTGGCAGAACGTGGAACACGTTGGTGACCAGAGTCCTTATGTCACCTCAGTGATTCTCCACATCAAACAAAACGTCCCCATCATCCGCGACAATCTGGCCTCCACGAGAAAGTATTTCACTCAGTTCTGCATAAAATTTGCAAAGTAAGTTACCAGCGTGGTGCAGAGTTTATCGAGGTCTCTGATTCTCACTGGTCTGTTTGTGCCTGATAATCTGTTTGCTTTCTAGCGTGCAGCTTCGGTGACTGTTGGTGTCTGGGTGCAGACCCTCCATCCAGAGAGGGGTAGGGCAGCAAACACCACCGGCTGCTGGCAAGGTTAAAATACTTTTCGAGTTTCCTACCGAGGCAGATTTTCTCAGATATTTGTATTGATTGGTTCCCCCTTACGTGCCTAAACCATCCCGTAAAATATTGTGATGATCGCTGTCTGCTGTTTGCCAAGTACAGAAGGTCTTGGCTTGGACATCTTTAAAGGGCTTTGAACGTCTGACAGTAGATGCAACTCTTGCTACGGCAACCTGCTTTCCTTCCAGGGATGGGGCTGCGGTGCCTCGGGGTACTGAGAAGTTTGGTGCATCGTTTGCCTCAAAAGAACTTTTATGGGAGCTACAGCACTGTGAGGAGGGCACGTCTGATGAGTGTATTCTGCCTTCACAGTCTAAAAGCTGCTTTTCTGTGCCAAAATAGTTCAGTAAGGAGGAGAAATAAACATTCAGGTCTTGGGGGATATTGCAAGTGTCTTCCTGGCGAGTCACTTAAAGCTGAGCAGCAGGAAGAACTGAGTGAGGAGACAGAAATGCCTCTTGCCTCTGAATTCGAAGTTGAGGGTGCAGCTCTCCAACATCTGTTGCGCATCCAAACTTTGAAGCGATGTGTCTGAAACAAAAATTCATGTCTTTGGGAAGAAACTTGGAACTCTTCCCTGCTTGCCTGTGGCCAGCTGAGCTTTGCATGCCAGTGCCCCAAGAAAAACCCTCAGGAGGACTCTGCCAATTGTAGCTGCTGCTTTTGGTGTTGCATGTGACTGTGCTGGTAGACTTGGGAGCAGCACTGTGCATATCGTGTGTCACTCTAAAATACCTTAATGTTTCATTCATCTGTAATAAGCTAATCCTCCTGAAATAAACTGTGTGGCCAGGCAGTTACTGTGGGGTTTGAGCCCGGAGCCTGAGCAGGGCAGGGTGCCGCGGGCTCTGCTGAGAATGCTTCGCTCTCGCAGCGGGGAGGCTGGCCCGAGAGCTGCGTTCCCCCGTCTGTCTCAGGGTGCTCGTTAGCTGGCATTAAGGAGCAGTTACTGAGAAGTCATGACGTTGCCCATAATCACTGGTTGAAATGCCGTCTCAGTGAAAATTTATTGCACTTAAGCCTTCTATGTGGTTACGGTTGAATTTTATATCACTAACATGGTGATAAATAAAAAAGCCCATTTACTCAGCTGTTCGCAGCACGCAGCTCTTAATACCCCAGCTTAGTTGCCTCCCTTTTAACTTTATTGCTAAGCACATACCAAGTAAACTCCAGATAAAATACCCAGCTCTCACGTTTGAGAAAAATTCACATCTAAGCCGAGTGCCTTCGTCACAGGTTGTTCCATAGAAGAGCACAGAAACCTGTAAAGCTACCGCTCTGCTTCAAAACCTTTAAGACAACTGCAGCTCTGATCTACAGCACATTAGAATTAAGACACAGTCCTGAATTTGCTGTGTCATGGATCAGATGTAGAAGTGAAAATTTGTTTCCTGAATATTGTTTTTGCTGGACCGTATTTAGAGTCCTTCTGTACAACTTGATTTTAAGGAGAACTAGCCCAGTGGTAAGGCTGGACTGACCTACGCAAAGCGCTTAGGACATTTTAATGCATACAAACATTTGTATTTTTGAAGCTCTGAGTTCTGATGGTACGTGCTGGCCTGCCCAGTATAAATACCTGGCCTGTTGTGTGCTGCACAACACTGAAAATTCTTTTAACAGGCGTTGTGCTGCTCCGTATGTTAATGCCTGTATCTTTTTGAACTGCCAGCCGCCTCTCGCTCTAATGGATTGTATAAAGCGCCGGTGTTGAGTTACAGGACCACAGGGGAGAAGGCATCTAAAGTCACTAAATTTAAAACTGAGGGATCTGAGCCAACTCTGCAAGAAGAAAAATGGCCATCAGGAACTGCATCAATCCTCTAAAGTAATTTGTCATTTTTGCTTTGTTTTGACCAATATGCAAGCCTCAATCCCTTGAAATCGTGAGAAGCAGCCGGCTTTCCGGGACGCACTTGCAGGCAGGGTGAGGGGCTCTCTTCTCGCTGCATCTTGGCCCTTATCCTTTGAAATCAAAAACCATAGCGGTGAAGCTGTGACTGCTACACCGGGATGTGTTTGGGAAGTCTGTGACCTGACCTCAATGAGGAAGAGATTAGAACCGAGAGACAGGAAAAACAAACAGCTCTCCCCTCGCCAGGAAAGCACCTCGTCCATCACCAGCGGCCAAGCGCGGTGGGTAACTGCAGCTGGAGTCCTCCCGGTTGCTCGGGCCTCTGCTTCGTGCCTTTAGTGAGAGGAGTTGGGTGGAAGAAGGTCATGATGAGGAGGCTCCTGGAGGTTTTGAAGCAGCGGCTGGGCTAAGCCCAGGCAAGCCTGCAAGGGCTGGTTGCTGCCTCGGAGGGCGGCGTAAAGCAAAGCCCTTCTCGGCTGCGGTGACTCAGTGACACCAGGATGCTTGGAATGATGTCCTGCAGCATCTCATCTCCCGTGGACAGACTGTGGTCACATCTCTGTCTGCCTTGCTCAGCAAGACATTGTGTTTCATGCATCATCAGGGCAGGGGATTAGGAAAACACAGGCTTTGGCAGAGCCCCTCCCGTTGGATGGGAGCCCCTCAGATGCTGTGGTTTCTGTGCTTTAGGTTCTTAATCTGTCTTGCACTGCTTTATTATTACGCTGGGGACTTGTCTGCTTCTATGGAGGGTGTGCTGGATTCAGTTTTATAGCCCAACCTGTAAATGAATTCTGGCATCCAGTCTAGCTCTGTGGATGTGCAGGGAGTAAAGGCATTTAGAGTACAAAACCGCGTGAGGAGCATTACCATTGAATACGCACGTATTATTCGCATCGGGATTGCCTGCTGTATGCTAGGAGAGCCAAGCATTGAGTCCAGCCCAGGCAAGAGACTCAAGTGAATTTTTCATTTAAGTGCAATTGCTCTTAATGGTCTCTGCTATTAAAAAAAAAAAAAAAATTAAAAAACACTGGAGCAGCCCTTGGATCTTATGATTTGCCTGGTCTGTCCTGCTGGAGTTGAGAAGCTGTTTCCAATAAGGCAGCGTGAAATAACAGGCATGTGGGGATGGAAGGTTGCTTTACCCTTCTGCACTGATTGTGGGTGGCCGTCCTGAGGAGCCTGGGAATCGTTTCATGCAAGACAGAATGCTGCCTATGGGAGACCATGTGGTTAGATAGAAAAGAAGATTTAAAAAAAAGAGAGGAGGGGGTTCTTTGCCTGCCAGTCTGCCACCCTGCAGAAGGAAAGGTTTGCCCTCTTTCGCATACGCAACACGAGCGTTGCCTCTGCACCTGACCTCGCAGAGAGAGGGAGCCTTGGACCTACGTGCCAGATCAAAGGTACAATTAATCTCTTGTGTTCTTCCGCTTGTAGCAAGCTGCTGCATCCAGAGCAGACTGATCATTTTATAGGATCACCTAAGCTCCAGCGGGGCTTGGCACTCTCTAATTGCCCTCAGGGAATTAGTTATACACCTGAAAAATGGACTAGTAAAGCAGATAAGTAACATCTCTGCTGTAATGCTTTCATGCAAAAGGAGACAGGGCTTGTTTTCCTCCTTTTATTTATGTTTTGT
>Ga0181612_159417_pt1 | contig 19215 bp, 16 predicted proteins | sample HoacroProtozoa21_FD_119630 | JGI IMG/M metagenome (GOLD analysis project Ga0181612, IMG submission 119630) | Hoatzin crop microbial communities from Cojedes, Venezuel. Combined Assembly of Gp0051906, Gp0051904, Gp0051908 | reverse complement strand
TGACTGGCTTGAAGAGGCAGGCAGCAAAAGCTGTACTGTTGCAGCGTCTTAAGTACAGAGATCTCTGCTGTCTGTGACTGATAGATGCCAGTTGGTCAGCCACTCGGGTGTTTGAAATTGTAGCCTCGACTTGCCATGCTGGATAAGAGCTGAACCAAGCATCCGAGGAGGCTCGGTTGGTTTTTTCCCTTTAGTAGGGCTTCACGTAAGGGACACTGACCTGTGAAGTACAGCCTGTTGCCTTTGGATATGGCCTGCTACCCTCGTTGCAGAGTTTTGCTAAGGGTCAAATATATGAGCAACATGTTTGATATAGGTACTGAAGCACTGATACGGTAAATTAGATTATGTAAACAGAAACAGCTTTGTACCTGGATTAATTTTCAGCTGATTCAGCAAATGCAGGGGAAGGGTGGGATCCGTTTTGGATCCATTTAAACTGACTGTAAAACTCTGTCCTGAAGATCTTTATTTTATTGAGCATTTCCTGACACAGGTGAGTCACAGTCATATGTCTGCATAGGGAAGTATCAGAGGCATTCACATGGACAGCTGGCATTTGTGTGCAAATAAGTTCACCTTTGACAGTGCATAGAGGAAGTTGATAGTTAAGGAAGATGTGGTTGGCAAGGAGGAGTTAAGTAGAGTTTTCAGGGTAAAGACCAGAAACTCGAAGAGAAATTGCAAGACAAAGCAGCCAAGAAAGATTTGGAGAAGGGAAAATCTCATGGGCATGAGACAGCAGTGCAGAAAATGCAGACGTGTAGTTAGAGAGGCAGAAGAAACAGCACTTCTTCTGATTTGTTTAGATCTCTGTGCCAGTGTTCTGCTGCTGCTGCTCTTGGGCTCAGGACGAGTATGATGCCTTGATTTGGAGCATTCTATTTTTGTATGCCAAGTGTGACTTTGCAGTTTGATGTCTAAAACAAATAGTTTGTCAAGGGAGAAAGATTTCCTTGTCTTCCTCTCTTGCTGTCTTCAAACATATGGATAGTTTGCTCTGTCTTCTTGCTTGTCATGTTAACAGCTGGTAGTTTGGCTTATGGCTTGTGTTGTTCAGTGTGTCTCTAGAATTGATGTTAACGTGCATCAGCAGTTTCAAAGGATAAATATGTACCCAGTTTAACATGAGGTGGAGAGAGGGAGATGTTCTTGCGGTCAGGACTGTAGATTCAGAAAATGGATCAGCTGGTGGAGTCTCAAGCGTGGTGTAGACCCTGTTTTACTGTCAGGTGTGCAGGGATGCTTAATGCAAGTGTCAGTATCGCATGCCTTTAACTATTGGGCTAACTTGGTCTAATTCGTACATGCAGGTCTTTGGGAATTAAAGTACTTTTGACTCAGATTAGCTCAACGTGAGGGAGAGAAGAAAAGGGATAGAACCAGGAGAAAGAAATAGTTTATTGGCACTTAGGGATGGATGGATGTGGACCACTTCTGTTCCATATGGAGTCGGAATTTATTCTGTCAGTCAGGGGCTACACCAGGAGTGAATTACATTTTGTTAGAGTAAACTGACGTGAGACAAAAGACACAGAATAGAAAGCCCTGACAAGGGTGCTGGGTCCACGCCTTGTGGATATGTACAATCATGTCATAAATACCTTTCATGCTTAAAACTAGTTCAGATGTTTATTCCTACTGGGATATGGACAATCATGTCATAAATACCTTTCATGCTTAAAACTAGTTCAGATGTTTATTCCTACTGGGAACAGAGGCTGCTCCATTAATTCACTTTCATGGATAGAAACTTCTTGTCAGATTTATTTATCAACAGTTTATATTCATTTGCTCTTCTGCCACCACTGATTTTTATCTTAACTGAGGATTCTCCAGCTTTTCTTTGGAAAATTGGTCTTCCATAATGACAACGTTTCTGTTACTTGTTTTTTTTGTAAATATTATCATAAAAGTACTTGCCTGTGTCTTACATCAGGCTAGGAGCTTTAGGTGACTTCTTGTAATTTTTCTCTGAAGCAGTTGTTTCATCCAGTCTTATTTGTCTTTCTTATTCAGTCTTAAATGTCATTACTGTGTAAACCTGCCACAGTGTGTTTCTCTTTTGTGGCCATGCCTATCATTTTGCTGTTCAGGCTCCTTGTGTTAGTAAACAGACATTATTTGTCCCCAAGATCTAATTTCTGAGCTAGGTTATTGGATGCAGTCATTTTCCTTGTCTTATTGTCTGCCTCCACTGTCACTCTCAGACAGACTGGTACTGCCTTTTTTCTGGATGTTCACTTCCCCAGCCTTTGCCCTTTGTCCACGAATATACTCTCATTTACCTACGACACTGCCTGATAAGGGGCAACAAGAGGAGAAACCACTGCTTTCTTTCAGCTGGTAGCAGCTCGTTTAGAATTTATATCCAGTGACTGCATAACTTTTACTTAGGGTTTGTGGCTCCTTCTGGTTTCTTTTTACAGCTCCTCTGCCTATGGATCATATTGAAAAGATGGCTGCAGAGTGTATGAAGGACCTGAATGAAGATGAGGAGGAAGAAGCAGATGATGAAGATTTGGAGAAAGATACAGACCTGTTGGTATGCATAACTTTGTTAGCAAAAAGTTTTAGTATGTCTTAGTTATTAGTTGTTTTTTTTTAACAGAACTGCATTTAGCTGTTAACTCTGTGGTGAGAGGCTAAAACACTGCAAAAGCATTCCGTTAGATACAAGGCTTTGCAGGATCCAGCCCCTGCACACCAGAGAAAAAGAGTGTCCTAGCTAACGTTGGTATGTGTGAGGGTCTTAGAGAAGTGGGTGAAGAACGGGAATCCCATTCTATATCTGCTGGTGAAATACAGCCAGGCACATTCTCCTTCAAGTGATGTCTGTCACCATTTTGCTACTGCTTTGAGTACTGCTTGCCCTAAGAGAATATCTTCTAAGAAATTCTTTGGCATCTCAGGGAGTGATCTAGTTGGCAGGGTTTAGGGAAGGAGTGTTAAGCAGTGTTTTTGACTGTCGTTGTTAATAGATGCTTTTTGGAAATTTCAGATTTGGGTTGGAATGATCTTTGTGAAAGTACTTCTCTGAGCTTCTCCAGCTTCACATGCATAACCACAAACTCGTGTGGTGATCCTGGAGCTGCAGTGTGCCTTTTCAGTCATATCTGGATTTCTGGTGTGGAACCAGTTTCATCTAAAAATAAAAATATAAAATTAAAAAAAAAAAAAAAGACTAGAATATAAGGTGTTTAGACTCTCTGTTTGGGTTCAGGGTCCATCCAAAGGTTTTGGAGCTTGAGACTTGATTTTATTGTGTCTGTTGAGAAAACAGAAAATTTTGAGGAATAGCCTTTTGTTGGCTTTCACTTTTACTTTAGGCAGAATTGCAAGAAGTTCTGGGAGTGGAAGGTGAAACGGGAAGCTGTGAGGATGAAATGATAGCAGTGGAGCCATCTGCAGCTGAACCAGAAAATGAGCAACCTGAACTGCAACCACAGGTAGGGAGAGCTTCATGTTCCTGGCAGTTTTGCTGAATTGCTGTTGTCATGTAGCTTATACCAGGGTTACAAACAAGGATCTAGAGAGATCTTCTTGTCCTCCAAGAAATTGCTGTCTTCTCTATGGAAACCAATACTGTGTTGACATAGGTGAATTTTTTGCTTTGTTCAGAGGATTTTTAATGTTAACTTAGAATTGAGGAGATAAACAGTTGGAATCAAGCATGTCTTATCCCTCATGGTACACGTGGGCATGCAGACTGCTGTTCAGGCTGCCAGAGTTCCTGTCTTCCCCCTCAGAGTATTGAACAGTGTTTTGAAATGGTGAGACATGTTGTAACTCAGCATCTTTGATATCTTTGTGGAATTTTTCTCAGTAGCATTAGCTTTCTCAGCTTATCGTGTCAATACTCATGCAGTCAAATCCTGTAGTCAGTTACTGCCACGTTTCTGTTGTGTGCTACAGATTCCGGTGCCCTTGTGCTTTGGGCCCATTAATAAATGGGTTTGAGAGTGTTTCTATAGAGATAATGGCAATAATTACATCAGTAGCCATCTGAAAGGTCTCTGTAGCTGTGGTATGTTCGTAAATAGCTACTCGTAACTTTGCTTAGGCCGCTTTTGTCACTGAACTAATTCCAGGCTGGAGGAGGAGGAAAAAGAGCTGTTGTAGTAAAACCAGGCTGAAGAACTCCAGAAGGGAGTAAACTAGCATGTTTTAAAAATAAGAAAAAGTCAAGATTTGTGCCAAAATACCTCTTCACACCCGCTGTTCGGTGTTTGAGAGACTTTACTGTTCTCCTGCACCTACTCCCTAACCACATGGCTCTGATTACCCTCTGACTGTGAGTTTTCTAAATGTCTCCACCCATTCTTCTCTATTACGGCTTTGAGAGAAAGCCCAGAGGTGGATCCAGGGACCGTTAGAGTAGTACAAGTGCTCCTCTGTTTTAGAGACTGTTTCATTCTTGCGCTCTTGATTAGTGGGAGTGTGCGTAGAAGAGGAGTATTTGCTTTTCAGTGCTGTGGGAAAACTCGTATCATTGGATGAAATAAGTTTTCTTGATTTGTTTTATTATTTTTTCTGAGACCACCTCACTTCCTGCTGTTACCAGTGAGCTGCAACAGACAATAGAGAAGAGAATTGCTAACTATAGGACAGCAATTTCTAACGCAAAGGAGTCGGGTGAGAGTGCCAAAATACGCCGATATGAAAGAGGCCTTAAGGTAAGTTGGGTTCATCGAGCATGTGGAGGAGGGGAGGTGAAGTCAGTTCTCTGATGTGTAGTTCAGAGTCTTTCCAGATGTGTGATTTTGTTGAAAGGGGAGAGAAATTCGAATTTGCTGCCTCGAGTTACTTTAAAAACATTTCTTGATACTTGTGTGTCAGCTTTGTTTCTGTTGAATGTGGCTAGTGGTAGCTGGGGGTAGGGTTTGTGATAAATGCTGATGTTAAACCCACCTATCTAGATCTGAATTTGACCTGTGATGGCTGTTCACTGTTACCGTAGAGCAAATTTTAGGAGCTTTCCTAGCACATATACCTGCCTGCCTTCAGATACTCACCTTCCACTCAGCTCTGTGAGACGAAGGAAGGCGATACCTTTCCCTGAGTGTGTTGGCTGTGCTTGAAAATGGCTAGAACAGGATTTTTCATTAAGGCAATTAAAAATTGCAGCAAGGAGCGGTTTCTTCAGCTTTGCATCTTCTCAGCCAGGTGGCGTGCTGGCAGTTGGTAGCGCTTAGTGATTACTGGCAGGCAGAGTGCCTTTACTTCTGTTTGCTTTCATGTGGTCTCCTCCGTTGCCTCAGCCAGCAGCCGGCTCTGTCTTGTTGAGCAAAGCTTTATAGCTCAGCACTGTCCACTGAGGGAAGAATGTGCTGTCTCGTTGGCTGCCGGGTGTCGTAGGGTACAAAGGGAACAACCGAGGCCAGACCCAGGGGAGGCAATGCACAAGAAAGGAGAAGTCTGTGTGAGTCCACCGCCTGGTAGCTCTGAAAGGAACGTGCACGAAACCACCTGACCTTTCAGAGAGCGAGAGGGGTAGGCAAACCAGCTTATTTCATCCAGTAACGAAGCTTAGTGCACTGTTTGCCACTTCCTTTGTTTTTCCAAGGTAGAGAGTTTCCCTGTGCCTAAGCAGTGTGACTAAGGATAATAGACTAGCTACCCCTTCACAGCTCACAGTTCCTTAATTAGCATAGTGGCATGCCAACTAATGGTGTACAGTTACTTCTCATACGTAGTTCTTGGAACTGTAAACTTTAATCTCAGTGTTTAATTCCTTTTCCAGTCAATCTGTGATCCCACACGTGGAGAAGAGAGTGCTGTGTGTGGGGTGCTGTACTGGTCTGAACCCCGATCTCACATACAGTCAGACCAAAGTATCTCTACCACTGTTGCTTAATAGGTCAAACAACGTCATGTGTCATGGCTAACCAAAAATAGCAGTGACTCTGGCACGGATGAGATTTTGTTGTTGTCTTTCTGTGCTTCCATTTCAGTTTCTGTGGAATATGAAAGAAGTAGGACTTTTGTTTTGACTTAAAGTGCGTGGTGGTCTTTTGTCTGAACCTTAAATTAAAAAACAATAAAAATACTGAGAAAGGTAGTATTTGTAGTGGAGGCAGGATTTTAAAAAAATGAGCAGCAGTTAACCCATGTTACGGATGGTGAGAGCTTCGTGCCGTAGGTCGCCAGCTGAAGCTCCATTTCCTTTGTTGGTATTTGATGGCTTTTGTCATTGCATTAAATAGGTATGCAGGCTCCTTCTCTCCCTGAATCCACATGGGTAGTGGCATTTCAGAGTAGTGTATTTTGTTTTGTTTTAACGACATAATAGTCTGTCTACAGTTATTATAAATTACTTCCTTGGTGACTTTCTGTGACAAAGCTGAGTGGACCATATCAGCTATCCAATAATTCTGGTTGTTGAGGTAGTTGCAATTATGCAGTTTGGGTAACAAGTCCTTTGCACTGTGTTGCTCTGGTAGTTGGACACCTTTCACTAGCGCTGAAGTTGGTCTTGGAGAAAAATAGGGAGCTAAAGTGCAGCAATCTATAGTGGCATGTATAGATCCCGTCATGAATAAGGGAATGAATTTGTGTCTTAATGATTTTATGCTAGTAATATGTTTGATGAAAATGCCTATTGACTTTGCTGTTCCATCTCTGCCAGATGCTGGAAACCATGCTGGCTGCAGTGAAGAAGGGCAAAAAAATCAATGAGGAAGAAATACCACCTCCTGTTGCAACAGGAAAGAGTTCTTCTCACTTGTCTCAGCCCATGGGAGTGGAGCTAGAGAGTTCGGGAGATTCAGGCAGTGCCCTACCAGAGAATAAAGCTGAGTCTGCTGCAGATGATGAGCAGAAGACCTCTCATGAGGCAGTGCAGCATCTGGAATCAGAGTCTCTACAGAGTCATGCTGCTTCTAGTCCTACCATGGAAACAGGTACCATGATCTGAGAGGATAAGCGGTTGCAACCCTATTTTAATGCTGCATCTTTCTTGACGTCTGCACTGTGTAGAAAAGCACTGCTTGTGTTGGAAGTTCCCTGCTGAATGTTCCAGGTAGAATTGTCAGTGGGATGCTGAAATACGGGCAGTTGAATCAGTTATTCTTATAGAGCTCTTGTATGTACTGTATCAATATCTTTCACTTAACTTTTCCTGTGCCTCAGTTTCTCCTTCAATATTGTGACATACAGAATTCCAAGCTTTTAAAGAGTTTTGAGATATTGACTAAAATACTTTCTTTGGTTTTTTTCTTCAATTGGGAAAGGTGGGATTGTTATGTCTGGTAGGACTTCTGGAGACTGGAGGAAAAAGGTCTTTTGTAAGATGGCTGTGTGATTGAAAGCAAAAGAGGACAAATGCAGGTTTGAATAGAAGGGCGTAGCAAGGGATGCCCATCCTGCATGCTGCGTGTAAATCTCAGCATTGTTTCATTCTGACAGGTCTGCAGAACAACAGCACACGAGCAATACTACTTATGAGGCAGAAGGAGTACAAATTAGCAGCTTTAAAAGCCAAGCAGCAGGGGGACCTGGAGAAGGCAAAGGAATACATGAAGACAGGCAAGGTGTGCGCACAAGAAATCCTGAATGCTAAACATCCCTTATGTTATACCGACATGCATTGAGTGTCAAGTATTTGTTGTGGCAGCTAGCAAGTCTTGGACGTTACTAGAATAAATCTGCTGTTTTGTTTTTTCTGCATTAGAAATTTAATGTGGTCTTGGAAGCTTTGGACAGTGGGCAGCCGATAGACCTCCAGAATATGCCTCCGTCTCCTCAGGGTAAGGCTCATCTTGCAGAAACCCTTTCAGAAGTCTCTCTGTGCTATAACGGAATATTTCTGCATTTGACTGCAAAACTCTTAAGAATAATTGGAGACCACTTAGGTCTGAGGCTTACTGCATATTCAAATTCTAATCAACGAAGAAAGATTAGGTAACATTATTTATACTGAAGTTACTCTCTGTAAATTACAAATTCAAGTAGGTATTGATGTCTAATATTCCTATTTTTATAACTTTAGATAATAGCAGCCAGTATTTGAAGTGGAAGGGAGAGAAGGGTAATAGCACATTCTTAAAGTTTACTGTAATACTTGATGAAGTTATGTGTTTAACTGAAGTTCATAACATTCAGATTAAGAGATTAACAAACACTGCAGTGCAGTTAAGTCTAAATCTTAAAGCAAGTTACCAGTATGAAAGATACTTTGATCCTTGTAAGAGAGTCTTCTTTTAATAGATCTAGTATTGCCACCAACAATTAATGTACGGTCTGTGCAACTCATTGTTTTAAACAATTTAGCAGATTATTTTATTCTAAGAAACTAAATGACAGATTACTTTATTTCAGTAAATCATGAGATTTATGACTCCTTAAGTTATAAACTGATCACCAAATGGCATTAGAGAGAAACTTCACCCATGATACAATCTTGCCTTAATTGCAAGATTTTTGCAGTGGATATTTTTGTTGTTTTCTGAAATAACCACTGTTATGCAATGCCAGAAACTTGGGTGTCTGAATGGATGGTGTTACTTGCTTCCCTTTTTCAGCACATCTTTCGTTACTGGGATATTTTAGTCAATTAGCAATCTTGTTCACTCTTTCCATCTGCCAAGATACCAAGTTATATTTTGGGGAGAGAATTCTTAGAATACTTGAACAGGTTTTACTTTTTTTTTTTTTTTCCCTCCTTTTCCCTCAGGCAGCACTAACCTAAATTAAATCAGCATTTGAGATTTTCTATTATAAAGCATTTTCTCTGAACAATGGGAACCTTAGGCTTATTTAGCCACACAGATATTGTTTTGAAGCCAAAAAGCTTTCAGGAAGATGATGTGATCAAATTGATGGTTTTCTGAGTAACATGGGTTGACTTGCTATTTATGGAACACGCTGTGAAGCTTCCTGCTTCCTTTGCTTTTCAGATCTTGAAAGCCTAGGAAACCTACAAGATGCATCCAAGCAAAAGGTACCAGCTCCAGTGGGAAGTTCCCAGGATCTTACAACACCTGAACCTCACACCCAAAAAGCTTCGGGTAGGACTTTTGGATTTCTCCAGCAAGCCATAAAAATAGCATGGCTGGAAGGCACTTTAAGCTCTGCCTGATCCCACTGAACTGCAGCAGGATTGAGTCAACCTAGCTAATGTTCCTGCTGCTGATCCCAGCTGTACTTTTGTTCTGAATCAGTAATGGAAGTACAAGTTAATAAATTTTCTTTACAATAATTGTATTCATAATAAGACTTTGCAATGGTGTTTTTGTTTCTGCAAAAGGTAAGGGGGGGGGAGGGGAAGGCAGCTGATACGTTTTGAAATCTGAAACATATGGCATTTCATTGTTTGTCTTATTTCAAGCTTCCCTGCAGCAGCCAAAAACAGTGCTGGACGCGTTGCAGCAAAGACTTGAGAAGTACAAGTCGGCAGCAGCACAGGCTAAAGCAAGTGGGGATGATCGGAAAGGCAGGATGCACGAGAGGATAGCCAAGGTAAAATGAAAGTGTAGCAAGCTGCTTGCATCCAACAAAGTCGTCTGAATTGGTCCTCTGGCTGAAGACTTTTTCAAGGTTGAAATAATTTGTGTATTGTCCTTCTGTTTGAAAAGAGTCCCCAGCAGGGAAGCTGTAAAGCATTCGGAGGAAGGAGAAATAGCGACAATGCACGTATTGTAGCAAAATACTGTGTATTCTGCAATATTTATGCTGGTTAAATATGAATGATTGCAAATTTATTGTCAACTTCATTTTGTGTCTTACTGTGAGTGCCTTTCATTACAGCAATACCAGGATGCCATAAGAGCCCATAAAGCAGGGAGAAAAGTGAATTTTTCTGAGCTACCTGTTCCTCCTGGTAAGTGTGAATACAGAATGTCCTGATACCACCTTTTGTGTTTCTGCTGGGGTCTGAAGGGGGTGTGTGCAGATATTGCCCCCTCATCCTATGGAATGACTCCTCCTTTTTCTCAGTGAGCAGGCCGGCCTTGCTGTTGATGGTATTGTGAAACTGCTTGTTAACATGCTCCCCACCTTTCACACTGGTGAATATTGCTGATTATTGGCTGCCTGTTGGACAGCATTGGAACTTAAAATGGGCGCTATTTGAAAAGTTAAACAACTTAACCACGGGCAGGTGCTCAACATGTTACCTGTCTGTCCTCCGTGCCAGCCCTCCCAGAGGAAGGAGTAAACTTGGGATATATTGGCTTCTTGGTTTACTGGAGGGAGATTTTTGAAGCTGAAAAAATTTGCCTGATGTCCCCCATTCTGCTGAATCCCAGCAGGAGCCTCAGAACTCTATATAATTAATCATCATCTTGCAACACCTGACAAGTCAGTATTGCAGCTTCAGTGGGTAGTAAAAGTAGTCTACAGAGACAAAGCAAATCATGCTCGTGGTCACACTGAGAGAGAGACAGAGCAGAGACTGAACCTGCTTCTTGAGACGCTCTGTGGCTTTTTTGTCTTCATCAGAACATATAATGCTGTGTCTGTAAAAGTTTGGGCAAGGTCATCCATGAATGTTCCACTTCTGGTTTGCATGATACTGTTTTTAGCCTAGGAAGCATCGTTCCTTTTATCTTGTGCCTGATGTGTTCTTCTGAAAAGACACACCTAGCACTGCAAAGTGGTGCCTAGATATTTTTAAGTTAGAAAAGGGGCACGGACCTTGTGGCGTTTTTGTCACTATCGAATGTGGCAATGGCAAGCACTGTAATAGTAGTAAAGTAGGCAGGGCCAGCTCTTGTCAGGTCATGGACTGCTTTGATGGTTCAGTGCTTTGAAGCTGTCCCTCAAAAGCAGTTTAGCATCCCTTGTTCTCGAATGTGATCAGTTTCTTGGCAAATACGAGTTCCTGTAAGACTGAGGTACTCCATATTTACACCTATGAAAATACGGATAGCGCCTCAATTTCCTTACACGTTAGCTGCATGTTTTTCAGCCATCATTTAGAGGGCTTACGATTTACATTGGAGACAACCATCAAGCAGTCACTGATATCAGCAGTGAAATTAAAATGGACCAGCAATGCATTTCATTGCATCTGGATGATGATGAGTACCAGCCTTGACCTCCTTGGAGACAGAAATGCTGCTGAGTAATGGATCAAATGCCACGCGGGGACAGAATCACGAGGATTCTGTGTTCTGCCTGCGTGTGGACCTCAAACTTGTTCTGTCCCCGTAGCAGCCATCTCTAGGTGTAGAAGCAGTTTAGTCATTATTTCTTGGCAATTCTAATGAGACTAGCAACATGAATACTTGCTACATATTAATGAGATAGATCTTATTAACAGGCATTTCATACTAGTGGCTCTGGGTCTCTGTTGTTTGAAGCTGACACTGAACTGCTAGCGTGAAGGTGAGGGTTTACCTTCCATCATCAAGCCTTCGTCCTATCCTTGAAAGGATAATAAAATAATGAAAAGGGTTGTTCTTCATTTACTTCACATTTAACTACTATGATTCTGCCGTATTTTGCACCTCTGCATTGCAGTAGATTTCCAGCGGAGGCGTAGTGTCTTACCCAGATTCTGTCAGTGATGTATTGTTTATTACGCTATGGGGTAGCACCGATTTTCTGCTGGACTGTGTACCAACTACAGTGAGGCAGCAGTGACGGGGGAAAAAAGAGCCGGCAATGTTCTGTACAAGCTGCTGTCCTTTAGTGCAAAGGAGAGAGACTGAATTCTTTGGTTCTGGGGGCTTCTCTGTTACCAGAGTCTTGAGGTTGTGAGGTCCCTTGACTGGCTGCCAGCTGCTCAGCTTAGAAAACTGTGCTCTGTTACTGCATCATTTGAGCATCGTCCTTTTAAGCCTGTGTATCTGTGAGTGGTAGGCTTAAGATCAGATCTCTCAGACTTTATCTAGCAAGGCTTTGTGGCCTTGGCCTCAGTGTAGTTATGCTGAATTCTGAAATACATCAGATAATAGATAATAGATACTTGGATAGAAATAGCTTTACGGAAAAGAAGACATATGGAAGACAGAACATAGGTCTTATGCAACTCTACTTCTATATTCCTTTCCTCCTCAGGATTTCCCCCTCTTCCTGGTGTTGCAGCAGCGGATGGTGACAGCACGATAGCTGCTGTTCTGGAGAGTGCCAGCAAGCTGGCAGACATGGAGGAGAACGAAGAAGAGGAGGAGGTTAGTATTTCTTAGTAGGGTGTGTAAACAGTTAAAATGCTGTCTCATTGTATGCAGAGACGAGGCCATTGGATTTCCAGTCAAGCAAGGGTGCTGAGATTTGATACATTTCCCAGAAGTCTGAAGAGTACAGGATCTTGGTAGTAATTTCAGTTTGCATTATAGTGTAGGGGAGAGAGAGAGAGAGATGAGATGTTATTACAGTCAGTACCTACAGAGTCGAGGAGTCCAGAGTTTGGCTCTTTCATAACTGTCTTGTATGTGGGTTTGATTTTCAAAGCAAACACTTCAGGGCCTGGCCACCCCTTTTCGTTGTTCTAAAGTACTTAAATCTGTACTTTTATTCCTGCATCCCAGTAGCTCCTATGTTTGTGCTTTCCCAGGATGTTCAGCACTTGCTGCTTTTTGTCAGGCAGCACCAGCCTTTAGACTTTGATTTCTTTCTCTCTCTGGATTTGGTTGCTGATTGTTTGTGTTTCAACTGGAGTAGCTTTTAATGGAGAGAATTCCCAGATGATGGTTTTTCTGCAGGCATCTGCTTTTTTTGAAATCACTGCCTTGTGGAACATTCCTTTTGTTCCTTCTATAGTGGAGGTTTGACGCTTGCATAGGTCAACTACCTGCTGGCATGGCATGGCATGGCATGGCATGGCATGGCTCATGAACCTCCAGAAGTTAAAATTTGCTGTCTGGAATGTTATGCTCCCCTCAAAAGTGATACCAGAAGGCTGACACAGTGATAACCATGGTTGTTGAGATGCTGTCTTCAACTCTGGAACAGATTTTATGTATTCAATACGAAATTTCTCTTGTTATGCTAGAATGAACCTCTGACCCAGGCCCCAGTTGCCAAGAAGCCTGCTCAGCTGCCTGGCAAGCCGACCCAAGCTGTTAAGCCAATTACAGTCCCATCTGCTGTAGCTGAGGAGGAGAGCTCTCCTGAGCATGTGCAACGAGCTCCATCGCCTGCCACCCCGGACAAGGCAGGGTCAATGGATCATCTCCCTCCAGCTGGTAAGGTGAAGGGGTCATCATTCTCAGTGATCCACGTGCAAGTTGTTTGCACTAGTGCAGTTTAATACCTTGGTAAAGACTACTTTTGGTTATATTTTAGCTACGAGCCTGTGAATGTGTGGCATAGTTTTCCTCTGACAGGAGCCTCGATATAGGTGTCTGCAGGAGGGCAGATCCAGACCAACCATCCAGCTTTAGTTCGCAGAGGCAGCATGTGTAATTATCAGGGTGGCTGGGATTTTAATGAATTTTGGTGTAACAAGTGTATCGATTCATAACGTTTAACTCTGCTCACAGTTGAACTCTACATATACTCTCATTAAAGTGGACAACTTGCCAGTGTGAATTATTCATTGATCTAATGCAGCTTCCTACATCAGACAGTGGTTTCAGCCTAACGCTTCATCCAAGGATCTCAGACTGGCAGGAGTTCATCAATCTCTAGTCCTCCTGTTGCTAAGGTTGCTAAACAGTTGTCTGTACAAGATTAATTGTACAGATAGTAAGGGACAGCCACCACCTCACGGTGTGACTTGGGCACACACCAGCAGTGCTCAGGCTCTCACTGATTCTGCTGTCACGCCTTGACTGTAATCCCAGCCTCCTTCTTCCGTTCTGCCCCGGGTAGTTCCCTCAGGACAAAGCAGAACTGCCGAGCTGGCCAATGCAAGTGCTTCTGCAGAGTGCAAAGGCATTTTTCAGCGCCACCATGATTAGCTCGTAACTCTTCGCTCCGAAAAATTCCATTGCTTCTGTTATAAAGACCACTAAAATGTAGTAGTTGTCCATTTTGGCTCTGAAAATCTATGAATCTTCAGGAGTTTTGTTTTTTAAAATTCAGGTGACATGCTGATCTCTTGAGTGAATCGCCCTAGATTTATGCTGTGAAGGAATTGATAATACGTGGTCTCTAGTGTTACAGTAATCTCTCCTGGGTGTTTGAAGTATTTTAAAATAAGGCCAATAGGTGCAACAAGAACCTGAACAGATTCACACTGACGCGATTTTCACAACAAAATGTCAGTACTTCACTATTGTAAAGCTATATTTCAGTAGCCAAAGTGCATTCTGTGATCCAAATGTTACCTCATTCCCCCCAGAATTACGAAGTGCAGCTTGCAGCTGCCCATAGCCGATAAATCAGCTGTAAAAAAACCTGTGTGTTTCTTGTTGGAGAGCATAAGGCATGTGGGAGTGGAGCAGTTGCACTTAAGACCAATATCAGGGAAGTTGAGGAGCCAAGACCACTTGGACTGATGGCTTTGCTCAGTCCATTCTCCACAGATTTTCTCGGAGAATACCTGTGCTTCGTGCCTCAGCCTCACAGAGCACACCATGGGTTTTGCCTCGGTGGAATCTGGGCTAGCTACCTTGTCTAATTAGTTTGGTTTTGGCTGATTGGGCAAATTGCTCACGGCAGCAGGACAGCGGGCTCTTGTGCAAGGACGGGAATAAGTTGAACATCAGATCTGACAGCAGCGAACATAGTGTGAGAGTCATTGGCGTATTTATTTGCTGAGACAGGCACCTCCTGCGAGGGGTGTTTAGCTTGTGTGATCACGAGTAGAGTGCAGCGGTGAATGCCATATGAGTGTCTTTGGCAATGGCTGTCATCAGCTCGTGCTGTACCATTTCCTACGTGAGGTGTAAGAAGAGGCAGGGTGCACTGACCGCGTACAAGGCAAACCCATCTTTTCTGACTTGTGTGGTTGTCCTTTGCTGTTTTGGAAAGGAAAGAGGAGACCCCAGAATTAATAAGAAGCTAAGATGGCAAGGAATGACAAATAAGCAAAGGTGATGTGTCTGAATGTGCCAGCACACTGGCTCATCTATATTTTTTTCTGACACATCAGGGGAAAGGGAGGAAATGAGTACAGAAGATGCGCACAATGTTCACTGTATTTTAGAAGTTAACGTGTCAAGCTGAAAGTTTGAATTCAGCGTCTGCCTTCAACCAGTCAGCTGTACTGGAGTCTGTCTCCTGCCTGCAAATAAGGGGCTGTAATTACTGTTGTGACACTTGTGAGGTGCTGTGAGGTTTTTTGATGAAGGATGCCACGACAGAAGGAATTTGTTTCTTTTTCTGATACTTGAAATTGGCCAAGAAACAATTAAGTGCAGCGAAGAAATGTCCTTGTTTGATATCTGTACTTTTACTGACCTTTTTCTGGCTATAAACTGAACATGATAAACCTGTTTCAGGGGCATGGCAGTGTCGGATGAGTGAGGGTTTTTATACAACTGTTTTTCAGCAAGGGAACAGCTGGAATTTCTGGAGAACAGAAAGAAGCAATACATGAAGGCAGCCGTCAAAGCAAAGAAGGAAAATAACCTTGAACAGGCTAAGATGTATCTCAGAACAGCCAAGAGCTTTGACCTAAAGATTGAGCAAGCAAAACGTGGCAAACCTGTTGACATTTCCAAGGTTAGTAGGACTGTTAGTATTCTGCTTTGTTTCACATTCTTGGACATCTAAGTGCTTACTTCAAACAGTGAATGATTTAATAAATATTCCTTGATGCAAATTAAGTAAGTTTGCTCAAGTGACAAATCTGGATGCTGAGCCCTGAAATTCCCCTATATTTTTGTTTTATTTTTTGTTTCAGTTTGTTTCCTCTGCTGCTCCTCAAATGTGCCACATTTTGAGAAAATTTAGTCTCCATGAACCATTTGCTCCTTGATTTATAATGGCACACCGAAACCATGCAGCTTGGAAATGTTCCCTGGTCTTAGGGTGCGAGCACATCTCTTAGCTGTGTCCTGACTCCATTTTGGGGTGAGGAATCAGGTGCATGTGATACAGCGATGCCCTGGTTTCTCTTGGTGTTTGGGTAGATGGGAAAACCAGACCCCACTGTAATAGCTCTCCTGACCTGAATAATCAGGGAACTAGGCCTGCAAGAGAGTTTGCAGGGTTTTAAGGCTTAAGCAGTTGTCAGGCAGTGGTATAAGTAGTGGTTAGGTTGGAATTGCCTTGAGAAGAAAAGAAAAACAACCCATCTGCTTTTGCCGACCTTTCCATACATTCTGACTGCTTTTTGTCTACTTCATTTTTTCCTGTAAGGGCTCTGAAATGTGGTGTGCTTGTGTTGCAGCTGCCATCACCCCCTACAGATGATGAGGGTGATTTTATCTTCATACACCATGAAGATGTCAGGCTGTCTCAGAAAGCAGATGAAGTATATGCACAGCTCTTAAAATTGCTGAAGGACCAACATGAGGTGACCGTTTTATCTTCTTTGGAAATGATTTGGGTTTATTTTACATTTCTCTGGGTTTTATTATTATAATCCCATCGTTGTTTCTGTGGGGGTCTTTGGTTTTGCTTTTATACTTTTGATTTTGTGTGTCCTAAAGTGGAAACTCTTCAGAGTTGGGTTCTTTACAAGTTGAAGTCAGAGGATGTTCTTGGAGCCTTGGGACTATCAAATTATCACTATTAACTATGAACACTCAAGTTCGAAAATAGTACCCGAATGATTAAGACGAGCCCTTGGGTGAACCTCATGTCAAGTGATTAAAAACTAGGAGAGCAGAACAGCTCAAACAAATCCTGTGCTCAACTTTGGGCTTGAAGAATTGGAGGAGTGGATATTTTTGGATGACTTGGGGAAAGTCTTTGAGTTTTCTTAATGGTCATCAGCTTCAAAACTCTCTGCCAGTCAGGAATCTGTAGTGATCTGTAAGGATCACTAAGTGCATCTGTATTTGTTTCTGTTGACAGAGATGTATGCAGTATTCCAAGCAATTCATGCATCTGGGAAATGTAGCAGAAACGACTCGGTAAGACCCTCTGCCTGCTGTTAGTCATCCCACAACGTGGTCAGGCTTGATTCTGCCTGACCCCCCTCAAGATGATGGGTGTTAGGGTTGGTAAGCTGCTTGTTCTGTGAAAGGGTCAGTAACTGCATCTCCGCGTTGCTCTGAGATCTCTGGTCTGAGGCGTGCTCTGTGCCCTGTATCTGGCAGAATGCTCTGTTGGACGTTCCACTGTGTGTGTAGCTGTTCTGTTGTTCGTTTGCCTTTTCTGTAGGTTTGAGAAACTGGCACAAGGTTGCAAAAAGGATATGGACATCCTACAGCTTGCACGAGTGCAAGGAATGGATCCTCCAAGCCATCACTTTGAGGAAAGAACCTTTAAAATGATAAGGTGTGGAAAAACAAAGGGATTTCTCAGGCAGGCTGGAATGAGAGTTTTCTGATTTCTAGCTCTTGTTCAGGACATTGCTGGCTTCAGCAAGCTCAGGTGGCAGCTAGGGTTAGGCCCAGCATTTCTGAAAGGCCACTCAACAACTTAAATACAAAGAAGAACTTCTCCAGCTTCTGTTTTGGGTTCTTTTGTTTTCAAAATATCTCCAGCTTTGTCTCTTATAATTCTGCTGCTTCAGCCACTCTTCTTTCCTCTGTATTTCTCCCTGAATCCTGTTGCCTTCAGGCTTTGTTCTTGGCATTTTTCACTGTAGCTCAGAGATGTTTTTCCCTCGGTTGTGCTCTTTCCTTGCTCTTCTGCAATTTATGAAGATGATCTATGTAGGAGTGCACTGTTGAAAGATGTCTGACAAATACCAGTGGCATCCTGGTCTGGCAGTGGATGAGGTGGTGGTGGGCTGCTGGGATGAACACACTTTTTTGTCTTTATTTTTTCACAGGATATTTTCTGAGCTCAACAGCACAGAAATGCACCTTCTTATTGTCAGGGGGATAAACCTACCAGCTCCGCCAGGTATGTACTTGAAAGGGCATGTGGGCTTTTTCCTGTGAGTAAGTAAGGAAAGTAGTGGGCAAGGAGATTTTTCGACCTTGAAGACCACTTCAGGAGTTGTGGCTTTTGTAGCCAGCGCTCATTAAAACAAAATAACTAGCTTTCAGACTCAAGCCCCCCAAAACCTTTGAACATTTAAGGTATTTAAAAAAAAAAAAACAACCAAAAAAAAACCCCGTAAGAATAAAGAGAATCTGGGTTCCGTCTTGACAAAGGGAAGAACTTTTAAATTGTCCTGGGTTTGCTCGTAACTGGGTCATAGTTTTAAGTTTCGTGTTTATCTCCTGTTTTGTTATGAGTGCCTGCCGTAACTCTGCACCACCTTAATGTGTGTTGACCCTTCAGTACACAGTGCTCCTGCCAGCATTGCTGCTTTTAGCCCCTTGTTTTGGGGAGCTTGTAAACCATCTGCGCTAGGTTGTCTCAGGACTAACAGCAGCATTAAAAACAGGAGATGTTTTCCTTTGGATGCCAGCTTCCTATGGATATTGGTTTGATGGATGGGTTTTTCAGTTGTCAAGTGACAGGTCATGAGTCGCTCTTGAAAATCCTGCTCGACGTTACAGATGCAATGAAAATATCTGTACTGGCTGTTTGGATTGCCTGGTTGTTGTCTCATTCAGGTGTGTCACCGAGAGATTTGGATGCGTTTGTGAAGTTTGAATTTCAGTACCCGAGTGCGGTGAGTGTGTGTCCTGGCTCTTCTGTTCCTCAGTCTCTGGCTCATGCCACTGTATTAGCTTGTGAGGGCTTCAAGGAGGAAATGTAGGGTTTCTTCGAGCGAGGGAGAGCACTTCTAGGCATGCTGACTGAATTTATTTTTTAAAACAGAAACTTTTTCAGAGACACAGAACTGCTGAATCTGTTTCCTGCAGATCAGAGCTTTGCTGCGCCTTTCTCTTGTGGTTCTCCACGCCTTACACTGAGTGGTGTGGTGTGTGCTTGAGGCTTGTGTGATCTCTGGCTGGCTGACCACCAGCTTACTGCTCAACAGCGTTCACACTGCTAAGCCATGCCCGCCTTTCCCCCCTGAAGACACACATCAGACTGTTTCCGGTGTTTGTAAAATTGTAGTTTATTTCTTTGAGAGGTGCAAACACACTGGTAATTTCAGCCAGACACAAGGGCACACGAACTCATCACTGGGGGAGAGGGGCCACCTTCAGTGTGATCTGCCTCTTGAGTCCCATTCCTTTAAGAAAACAAGCTTTTAAAGGCTTTGCTTTTGGACATCTCTTACAGTTACAGAAACGGATTGAAAAGGTTAATCTTTGTCATAGAAGCATAGGTTGGAAAAGACCTCTTAAGATCATCAAGTCCAAC
>Ga0181612_163489_pt1 | contig 19217 bp, 7 predicted proteins | sample HoacroProtozoa21_FD_119630 | JGI IMG/M metagenome (GOLD analysis project Ga0181612, IMG submission 119630) | Hoatzin crop microbial communities from Cojedes, Venezuel. Combined Assembly of Gp0051906, Gp0051904, Gp0051908 | reverse complement strand
GGGGCTCCAGCCCTCGGATCATCTCCGTGTCCCTCCTCTGGCCCCGCTTAAACAGATCCATGTCTGTCCTGTGCTGAGGGCTCCAGAGCTGGATGCAGGACTCCTGGGGGAGTCTCACCAGAGTGGAGAAGAGGGGCAGAATCCCCTCCCTCACCCCGCTGCCCACTCTGCTGGGGATGCAGACCAGGAGACGGTTGCCCTTCTGGGCTGTGAGCTCACACTGTCGGCTCATGTCCAGCTTTTCACTCACCAAGTCCATTGGACCAGAGTCCACAGAGGTCCTCTCTGAGCTGCACATGGTCGGCTCATGTCCAGCTTTTCACTCACCAAGTCCGTTGGACCAGAGGCCACAGAGGTCCTCTCTGAGTTGCTAAACTCTTCACTGAATCCCTCCCAAAATGTTTTCATTATTATGTGCAATACAGCCTGTGAGATATTAGGGCTTAACTTCCAGAAATAGTGAACATCCATGGTTCCTGCTTATCTTAGATCGAAGCCACACAAATCATCCATAAATGCGGCCCTAGCACCAGTTCTGCTGATCTCTGGAGCATGTGATGGAACTTGGAGAAGCAGAGTCACGCAATGCAGCCTCTCTGCTCAAAGCTGCATACTTTGTTTTAACGAGGGTGTACCGTGCTTCTCTCCAGCTCCACACTTTTAAGTCCTCCTCACATGCAAACTTGAGTTCCTGACTCACTACAAGGAGGGCATAAAAAGTATTTAAAGATAATTTATTCTTGCTGAGCAACAATAGCAATAGTTAATCTCTTATATTAAAACCTTTAATGACTTAGGGGACTTATGAAACCATCGGAGCCTATTTAATGACTGCCTGCTCTGGCCCACACTTTTCGAAGCTCAAATCTTTAATAGAGCAGAAAAGAAATTCACAACAATTGGGGGAGGGGGGGGGGGCAGTACTAAAATTTATGGAGCTGTTTGGTTTCCAGGACTCCTGTTCTTGCTGGGCAATGCTCTGATGATGTATTACAGTAACATGTCATCAGGGCAATGGAGCTTCATGATGCATTACAGCAATAAGTCGTTTGTAATACATCATCGGAGCAGCTGCTGCTCCAGATTGGGAGTCTCAAACAAAAATTAGGCAAGCATTTCAATGAGCACGAAAGATGCTTTCTTCCTTTCTCTCTTTCCTTCCCTTTCTCCAGATCCTTCTCTCCTTCTTGCTCCCGATTTCGCCCTGCCAATAGCTACTGGTAATTTATTCATTCTGGCTCTCCCATGAAAATTCCTTTCTGGTGGAACCAATTGAGCACAATGCTCTGCACCCCAGGAACACACTGCGAGGAAGATGAAGATGACTGTAGTCAATTAGATGTGTAATCCCTTCAGACTGGTAGCCCAGGTCTGATAGTGACCGGCACCAGATGTCTAAGGGGAGTCAGCTCATGAAGGCTACTTGTAGGGTGTAAGGCAATGTAGGTCCTATTTCTCTATTACTAATTAAGAGTTAATAGTTAAGCCTCCCTTTAGTTGTGCCCCAGTTTTAGTTCTCATATTTTTGTGCTGTTAAGGGTATTAACAATTCTCACTAATCCATGGAAATATCCAAAACAACCTAATAAACTGGGGTAAGCTCTTAGCTAATGCAATGACTGATCTCAGGAGTCTTTAGCAAAAGGTTCCATCACCTTTCTCGCCTTTACTCAAAAGCTGAACAGGTTCTGGTGCCAGAGAATAAGTTAGGAAACAAGTTAGTGGAAGCGTCGAGGTAGCAGTGGCAGCCTGGTGGCATCCTGAGCCCCATAATCTTTCAGTTGCCTTTCCAAGCTTTTCCCAACTATTGTGCTTGACTTGGCCTTTCACACATGTGGCAAGCAGACCTCTGGAAACTCTTCAAATACACTGAAACTCCTTTTTTTTTTCAGCCTTGAAAACTCATTTCGCTCTGTTCTTCTTCTGCTGTTTTCTTTAGAGAGGGGGCCCAGGTGAAATGTTTCAGACCCGACTCCCACTGTTTCCCATGCTTGAAGGTACTCGGACTTGGCAGCGCAGCCAGGGCGATGTTTCAGTACATGACAGAGGGAAAGAACAATTGGGACCAGATGTAGGCCCTGATAGGGTGCCTGGTTATTGGAGCTAGGATTAGGACGTTGCTCTAGAGCTATCTGCTGTTCTCTTCAGTGGAGGTTGGCTCAGGAGATAATATAATGTTCAGTGGGGAACCACTGGATATACAGTCTGTGTGCATACACTGCAGAGTTTGTTGTGTTTCAAGGGATTGTTTTGATTTTTTTTTTTTAGTACTCCTTTAGCGTCTAATGCCCTGCACTTCTTAAATCACGCAGCACAGCGGAAAGAAAGAGAGGAAAATCACATCCATGGGTTGTTACAATGCATGAGGCATAACCAAGTGCTTCACATCCCTGAGGGGATTACTTTGAAATCACCAGGCCACCTGGAGTTTCATTATGGCTCTTACAAACAGGCTTTTAGCAAGAAGGATGAGGTGGGGGGAGACGGGGGTCTTCTATTTAAGCACTGAAAAGAGATAAAGTTTAGAGAGCCAAACAATGGCTTCCAATGGGCTTAGCCGAGTCAGCTGAGACCAGGGACTGGAAAGGATTAATCAGAGCGAAAAATGTCAGCTTACAACAAAAACTTTAGCAAAGTGTCCAAGCCACAGAGCTCAGCGGAGACCAGAGTTAGTCATTCTCTAATCATGTACTACTTTTTCCCTTGCTTAATCTGTGAGTCAACAGTTTGTGTTTGAATCCAAGTCATCTTTGCTGTATCTGTGTCACTCGCTGTTCCTTGGCCCTAAAGTCCCATCTGTAGGAAGGCCCCTCTCTTGCTCCCATGTATTTTCTGGCCCATTGGTTACCCCATGCATGCTCCTCTGACCTTGTACACTTGGTAGTTACATAGCACGTATGTCTACAGAAGTGTATTGCATCTTTGGAGTAGTCTTAACTAGGATGGAGGAGTATGGTGCTTTAGTCTTTATGAATACACTCAAAAGCTCCAGTGCAAACTCTATGTGGTAAATTATAACCAAGATGCAGTGTTGGGAAGCTGGCCCTGCTTACTTGAAGGAAAGCCATTGTTCAGCACAGAGCGTTGAGGGGCACGAGCAGTCTGGATTTCTTGGACTGATGCATAAGTTCCATCACTTCAGTTGATCGTGGATAGAATTTGCTTTAACACATTGTCCTGCTACAATTTATTTTATTCCAGAAACAACTATAATCCATGTGATCAACAAGAACCTGGTTCTTCTTTATGGTCTCAAAATAAAGAGAGAAAACACAAGTCTTTTATCTCCCAAAAAACTCATTCCAAATGCAAGACGTGAGTTGAGGACAGTATGGTGAGATGCAGGCAGAAGCGAGGCAGATTGCTAGCCGTGGTCAGGTGGGTAACAGCAGGTTCACTGCTCCTCTTCCTGTTGTCTTTAGTACTTTGTATTTGCATTATAGTTTATACCATTTGTTAGACATCACTGCAGTAATATGCACAACATCCTTGATTCCGAGCCTATACTTTATGTCTGAAATTTGATGTGACTCTTCTCTGAGTTCAATAAAATACTTTTGTTTGAAAGCAGCTTTTTGTGTAGATCAAAACCCTTCCTCGTTCTAGGTCAAATACTTCTTGTTATTAACAAGGGGATGATCCTACTGATATGACTGTACTTTTTCCTGCTTTTACCTAGAGGAGAACGAAATTCTCCGCTTTTTCCTTAAAAGCTCAGTTATGAAAGGGACACAAAAAGCCTGCTCAACAAACAGCAGAGTGGCCCTTTCACTGGAGGCCGTCACAGCAAGGAGCTGGAGAATTTTCTACCCACAGTTCCTGGGGACCTGTTTTCAAAATAGTGTATGTAATCTGTGTTCAGAAGGACCTTTTATAGCTCTGCTGTCCCGGGCAGTGGGGAGCCGAGTTTCCTATAGCTGGTTAATGAGAAGCTTGGTGACTATAGAATGCTTTCTGTGATATACTGAGCTATGAAAGGGGAAATCTGGAGTCTTTAATTCATTTTTACTCCAATAAATGTGTAGAAGACTCCATTAAATGTGTAGGGGACTCCACTAAATATGTAGGAGCTGGGACAATAAAATATTGTCAGGTTTTGATTTTACACCCCAAGGCAACTATCACTATGATTGCAGTCTGGTAGATTTGTGCAACATCTACAGTTAGGCATGAAAACACAGCTGGTCACCTGCACACAATTGCCACGATTGCACGTGACATTATAGTCATTAAGGAAGATATCTTAGCTTCTCTGTAGTTGGCAGGGTTTCTGTGCTACACTTAGAGGGGCCCGGGATTTCAAGAATGCCATGGTGAAAGTTGTACTTATTGTCTGTAAGAGGTCTTCCCAAACTCCAATTCCCTGAATTCATAACTGGATATCAGTTGTTTTAGTCCAGGATTATGAAAGTGCATCGGTTACTCAAGTGATGTAAATCTATCCGAAATACTTTTTAAGAGACACCCTCTGTACTTCTCCAGATAGATGCATGCGGAGGTTTATTAATTTCTTAAAGTGTGTGTGGGGGGATGTTTCTTAAAGTTAGGGGAGTGAGTAGAGCTGAGGCTGTTAAGAGCACTGAGGCTGAATAGCGCTGTTAGAAGCACCAACACCCAAGTGCATAGGTGACCAAAGTTGAGGGTTGATTAGATCTGAATGACAACCAGCAGTTTTGACTTGATCTTTTTCCACTTCAAAACAGTCTTTCCACCTTTGTATATTTGTTTTATTCATGCTCCAAAAATTTGTAAGACATATCTTTAGAGTAAAAAGTGAATATATTAAACTGCTTCACCCTTGAACTCCTCCAGTACCTCTCATTACTGTTTCACATAGACACATAATGCTAGGACTCTTGGAAGAACATAACATACTTTTTTGTATTATTTTGCAAAATTGCAGTAAGGAATCAGCAAGTAAAATCTTCTGGCCTACATTAAAAAAACAAATAACTGGCTACGAGGATTGTCTTCAATGTCACTTTCGATTAGAGTTAATCCTAGGTGGTGAAAGAATGGATGACGCATTTGTAACATATTCCGGCATCATCATCAGGCTTTGCAAGAGTAATCCAGGGTTTCCAGCTTAGGAATTTCTCTATAGGAATCTATTATATATTAGAATTATAAGTATGACATAAATATATACAGTACCTCTTACGTACTCTTTTAAATAACCTTTTAGAAAATATTTGCTTGCAAACCTAGACAAGAAGTCCGAAGAGGATAAAAGGGACTGAATGTGATACCTTCAGCTACCGTATGACAGCAAGATTATGCAGGTGAAAAAACGTACAGAAGCTGAGAACCTAGAGCTGGAGAATGCATTTCTTCTCTCTCTGGATTGTTCCTTCCCAGCCATTGAGGATTTTTATTCCCCTATACTTTTGGTAGCATTGGTTGAAGTGGGGATTCCTGAACACCACCACCCTGGGAACGCTGGAGTCCTGCTATGCCTCTAATCTGCAACATTTCACCTCCTTGGAAATGAGCATCAGAAGTGTGAAACTGTACATACTAGTCCGTGCTGACTGATTCCCATTACACAGACAGAAGACTGAGGCCAGACAGGAGTTTAGAAATTCAAATTCAGGAAACCCTAAGGTGACTAGAGCATTCTTTTTTCTCTGTCCCACCCTTTACCATGTTATTGAGGACAAAAAGTATGCCATCAAATGCCTTTACTGTGGGTACTGGAATTAAAATCCCTTGTCACAAGCTTTCAACTGGATGCAAATTTGAAACTGTTAGAAAAAAAACTGACCTAAAAATTCTACTTACGCGTTTGTTCTGTCACTCTGTTAAAAAAGAACAGCTGAACAAATTATCAACATTTTGTGAGGATTAGGAAAATTGATACAGGCTGACTCACCGCATGCCTATATAACCCGAAGTAATGTTAAAACCCAGGAAATGAGACTGGGACTGGAAAGGCTGAGAGAATTATTGTATTATTGTAGCATCCTATAATGCCAGATTATTCGACTCAGTTTTCCACTGCCTGTTTATGCCCTTGTAAATGCTGGAACATTCTTGCTCCAACCTGATCGCCATTTAATCTTGTGATGCATTGATGTTTCCCTCCAAGAGCTTCAGTACTCTACGAAGGTATGAAATAGTTAATTAAATTTAAGCTGTACATGCTAAATATCAGAAATGGATTAAAAATTAAACCATCTTTACAGATGGAGTGTTATTTAACAATATCTAATACAAAGCAATAGATAATAAGATCTTTTAGTCCTGTCAGGAAATACAGGAGCTACTAAATGTGATCTTTACACTGAGGAACTTCAAGGAGGGAGAAAAAAAATCCAAAATACGTGCAAAAACAATTTATTTAACACTAAGCAGGGAGCAGGTATTTTCTGTATATTTACATCTGAAGGAAAGAAAAAGGCTGCATTCCCAACTCTCAGTGTTAACTTGCAGTGTTTGAAGTGATGATGTTTATATTTGTGTCTTGTTCAAAGCAGGGAATTCTGGCCCAGAATTTTCTTTTGTCTTTGTTTCTACTGCTCTGTATACATGCCTATACTAGAAGAGACAGAGCAGCCTTCAGCAAGCTTCTTCCTGGTAACAGGGTTATATTCAGCACAGCCCAAGCTGCTGGAAAAGCCTCACCTCAATGCCAGTTTTCAATATTAGAGATATTGTTATAATTAGAGAGGAATCTGACCTGCAGAGGTCACTTCGGAGGCTGTGAATTCTGCCAGCTGTTTTTACATCTGGGATTTTTCACCTAGCTCACTAAAATCTCAGCCTGCCTTCGCCTCATCGGTGGAAGGAGTAGACTCTGCATCCCTCCTGCCCTATTCCCTGAGGCCAGGGCTTTCATTTTAGCCTCAGTGCTGGGTGAATAATCGATAAAACCGCGCTACGTCTTGCTGGGACAGAGGAAGCAGAGTGCAGCCAGTCTGCAATCCGATGTCTCCCTGGCTTTGATCCTCCCCAGGGAGAAGCCCCCAGACCCCGCATGCCAGCGGCTCCACCGAGCCCTTTGTGGGCATTGTGCGTGGGGAAGGGATCACCTGTCAAAGCGAATGGCTGCAACCTTTCCCTGGCCATGGGAGGCCTTTTGATGCAGCCGGGGTTGATAATTAGGGCCTAATTGAGTGATTAACAGCCCCAGCAGCTCATGTCTTTAAGGGTATGTGAGGAGCATAGGCAATGTTTCCCTGCGGGTCCGAGCCTCTGAAGATGTGTTTTTCCAGCCCCATCTTCCCCGGCCCCAGCAGGATCGTTGGCCTGTGGCTCCAGGCTGGGCTCCTTCTCAGATCAGGCTGTACCCGATCTTCACCAGAAATGTGCAGAGCCAGCAAAATCATAGAAGGTGATTACATTTCCTCATGAGTGCTATAATCACTTTCTCTAACTCCCTATTGATAATAACTGTTGCAGGAGCAGGCTCCTATTTGCCAAGACACGTGGTCTCTGCAGGCAATGAAAATCTGTCTAGATATACTGAACTTAATTAACTGAGTTTGAAGAGCCTATTAAGGCAATATTAAAAGAAGCCTATCTCAGCAGGCCCTCACAGTGGGGAGACGCAGCAGAGCTTTCAATTTAAGACTTATTGCAAAGATGTCCTGCTGCCCAGCTCCGTGGTCTGCCTGGGAGCTGTTTAATAGATGGCTTGGGAGCAGAGTAAAAGGGCCTTACAAAGAGCTGCGTAAGTGGTGGGGATATCAAAGGAAATAGGCCTGTAATATATTATATGCTCACTTTGTGGACAGGGGGAAAAAGGTATGTAAATGGAGAGGTTATTCAGCACTGAATGAAACAAATGATAGCACGGACATGTTTCAAAATTGTGAAACAGGACTTGGGGAATCCAAAGATAAGCTTTTCCGGAATAATTCTGGCATACTGCGGTGCAGTGGTAGTAAGTAGCTTCTTGCTAGAAAGTGCAAACTTCTCGCATAACGTCAAAGAAACGTTTCCTCCGTCTCCTACTTTCCTCTCCTCTTCCTCCTTCATGCATAAGTTGGTGACTAGTTTTGGATCCCTCTTCACTTCTCAAGAAAAAGAAGAGTTGTCACCAGTCTGAACACTGTTAGTGGATTATGTTCCTGGCTATAGGAGAATAAAGCAAAGGTTAAAAGTTGTCTATTGCCTGACTGATGAATAAGGAACTCTGTCCTGCAAACAGAGCTTCCCTCAAGCCACTATTTATTATAAGTTGCTGAATTGTGAAACTACGGTAAAAATAACAAAAAAAAGCGCCCCAAAATGTGTTGATTTTGCCTTACTTGGTACAGCCTGCAAATGGAATGGTATGAAAGTTTACATGTAATAACATTGCTAACAATAATTCCTATTTTTTATAGAGCATTTTCTCAGTTTAGAGGGCTGCCCAACCAGTATGTGAAACATTGTGAAACCAGTATTTGCACTAAATTGAATGTTATGGAGTTGAAGTCAATGTGAATTAAAGACTTTAGGCCCAGGGGAATGCTGCTGGCCAACCCAAGGCCCAGCTCTTGACATCAATGGATATATTCAAGTGGTTATGGAGATGGGAAGCTCAGTTTTAGTTCTGATGCTTGTAGAAAGAAGCTTGAAAATATGACCGGAGTTGACTCAATTAATAAGGGGGTGGGTGGCAGGGGAAACTTCATATTGTTATGATATAAAATCCCATGGGGTTTTAACTGAAACAAATGGTTTGTTTAGGGGATTTGTTGTGTGGAAATGGAAGATTTCCGTTTTCACCTGGGGCTGAATAGACCTACCCGTCTGCTGGCAGGTAGGTGGATGCTAAACGTTTGAACTGATGTTCACTAGAGCATCTGCCACGAGGCTGCTCAGGACATGTACTGAGCCTAAAAGATGTGGCTCGTCTCATGCTTGCATGACTATGGGGACCCTGTAAGAAAAGTCCTGGAAGTGCTATTCTCTTTAGAAAAGTGCAAAACTAATTCTTCTAATTCACTGGAGTCATCTTTGGATGGGAGTAATGTATGGTAACTTAAGCTTCAGTCCCATCAGCTGCTAGAGCCCCTCAGTTTCTGCTGGAGAAGCACCTGCATGGGCAGAGGGGAAAAACTGCCCCCATTTGCCCTGCAAAGAAGAGGGAAGAAATTCAGCTTCCCAGATTAGATTTCTTAGGCTGACAATTTTTTTTTTTTATTCTGCATGAGAGGGAAATAAAAAAGCAAGCTTCTCCATGTGCCAAACTCAACCACCTCTGCTTACGATGCATTTAAGAAGCCCAAGTGAAAGGGGCTTCCTTGGGGGAAGCTGTGGTGTGACCAACACCAACAAGAGCTGCAGAGGCTGGATCAATGGAGAGCAAGCACTTCCAGAATGCCCTCACTCTTATATTCTCAATTAGAACAAAACCAAAATGATTATTTGCAGGAATAATGTACCATGCATGTGTTTACATTGCAGTTGTTCCTAATGTTTTATTTTTATACAAAATAACAAGGGGCTGGAAGGCCCAGAATCCTTAGCCAGTTTATTGCAGTAGCTGAATCAAAAATAGAAGATCCTACTGAAGAATGTCTATTCAGTGCAGCCGAAGTATAATTGTGTGTGGCTTCAGTTTGTTTGGCATAGGAAAACCCGATGTAACTTGAGAATTCATTACGAGAAAAGTACAGGATTCCTGCCATCTTCTAATGGCCTTCTTACAGCTTTAAATGCAAAATTTACAAGGAAAGTCTTAAAGAAATGACAGGAAAATCTGAGAAGATAACGAAACTGGACAGGGAAATTAATAGAAGCTGTGGGCTCTGTAATCCACAGTGATTAATATCTTTTAGTTCCATGATCCTTGGTTTCCACTGGAATTGATAAACTACCAAATGTGGCTTCTCTGCTTTAAATCAATACAAAAAAATCTTGGTTGGCCTTGCTGGCCTAGCTGTCATCTCGTTTCTAGCTGAAGGGTAGACATAATACGTATTAGCTGCAACAGTAAGATAGGCTATTTTTTCCACTTGTATTTGAATTTCTTTTTCACTGCAATTCTGTTATGCCCAGAAGAAGACGGTCTGAGCAGCATTTGAGATGCTAATCACTTCCAGCACGTTGCCAAAGCCTAGAGGCTTAATGATGTCTTGCCAAATCCTTAACAATATCCACTCCTGAAATATCAGTTGTCTTTAAGGTATCTCGGGTCCGGCACCACAAATTAGTTACCGCTTCAGGAACTTTTGGCTGCCTGCTGGAGTTCAGGCAGTTCGTATAAACCATGCAGGCGCGTGGAGAGGGATGCATGTTGCTGGGTTCATTTCTTGCAGATGTGGAAACTGAGGCACGGAGAAGGGGACTCCTCTTCAGCTGGGAACTGACCTCTCCCAGGCACAAAGCGCGCTGATGGAGATGCTCATGGGCACTGCCTCCAGGCTGGAGGCATCATCCTCATCATCTCCAGCACAACTGCTTTTATGAGCATTCCTCAGCCTCTCCCAGCAAAAATGTCCCTGAAAATCTCAGTGAAAGAAAGGCATATTTCTATGAGCACCTTTTGTGACAAAATGGTAACTGTTGGCAGGGGAAGGCGGCAGCTGGGGGAAATAATCCGTTCCCCTGGCACGTGGGGATTCAGGAGAGGAGCCTGCCTGCAGTATCATCTGCTGGGGCCACCACAGGACCGCAAGGCAAACCTTCCCCTTCCCTCCCCATCCGCAGTGCGCGCTGCAGGCGAGAGGTTCAGAAATGAAATGATGATTTGCATAAAACATTTAGCGTAGCGCAGAAATGAAATGGTTTTTTGTATAAAAGCAAGGCTTGCCCTCTTAGTCCCAAAGGATCCTAACCCTGTGTGTTTAAAACAAAGTGCATAACAAATTTGTCACATTTATGACATTCGGTACCTACTCTGGTGCTTAGGGCTGGAGGATGCACAAGGAGATGTGGTAAGAAGCCTCTGAGTGGGTGATCCCTGGAAGGGAAAGGGTTAAGGGCTGCAGTGAGCCAAGGTCAAAGTCGCTTGCAGGTGTTTAGTTAACAAGAACCGACTCCTAAGCTGGAGTGCATAAATAGAAACAGGGCAGGTAGATCAAGGTGGAAAGGCAGTGCCATGCGTGAGTGAGGCCAGGGTGATCCCTACTCGGCAGGGTGATGGAATTTGTGTCTGCCTGACAATATTGTCAGGGCTTCTGCTAATACTGAGCTAGGAAAGTTAAATTAAAATGAGACCAAGCATACAGAGCTGTTAAACTTCTGATGTCTGCAGCTGTGTGTCTCTTGGTAAAAGAAGGGGAGAGGCTTAGGGGAAGCGGGACCTCATAAAGCTGGAAAATGGTGGGGAGAGGACAGCCTTATCCCTTAGGTGAGCACATTCAGCAATGAGTTGGGACCCAGCTCCCGCCTGAAATCGGGCCGGGGGTCTGTTGCACAGTCCTTGGGGCAGAGCCTTTCGCTGCTTACGTTCACACAAGACCTCGGAGCTGACCCTTCTAGTAGGTATGGTTTCTTGGTGTCTTATCTGTTGGCTTCTTTCCAGTGACCAGACAACCTGGTCTGAGATTAGCAAGGCCCAAAAGGTTCCCAGGATTAGACAATTTGGGAAGCCCTCACCGTTTAGAGGCAATGGCTTGTTTATATTGCCAGAGCACAGAGTCAGTTGGGCTTTTTTTCCAGTGTTATTCTTTTCTTTTGACTTTGGCATCTGCAGCACTGGATTATAAATATAATTGTTTCACTAGTGCTAAATTTCAAGTATAGGCTCTGAACTATACTAGAAGTCCATCCCTTTTGCAGCTTTTAAAAAAAAGTTAGAAAATTTATGCTAAAATCAAATAGGGAAAATGGAAATGATGTCACATTGCTGCTTAACTGTAAAACAAAAAAAAAGTAGGGGCATGAGACAATTTAAATGTGCGGCATTGCAAGCATAATTCACTGATCTTTCAGACTTTTAATTTTCCAGAAATTATTATTGATGTGTTGTTTTTAAATGCAGTTTGTAGGATAGAGGTATTTCCAGACGTGAAACACAAATACCGGGACATTTCTTTTGCCGTGAATATTATTAACCATAAATGCACCCTTACTTTACTTTAACTTTCAGTGCTAGATGCATACAATTATAACATAGTGTAAAATGTGGTGGGCCTGCAGGGCTGCTCTGAAGTAGAATCTCTGAACAGTCGACATTGCAAGCTGAGTTTCTGTTTCAATTCTCAATTTTAAATGTGCCGCCTCCTTCTTTGGGGAAAGGAGAAAAAAAAATTGACTGTGCCTTCCTGTGTTTTTGCTCCATGCTCCTGTCCTCCATTTAGCTGCCGTCTATTTTCCTTCACACTTCCTTGACATCATGGAAATTCAATTGATGCCAATAATTTATTATGGTATATGTGGGAGACGTAGGTGTTTCTGTCGTTAGAGCGTTAGATGGTTTTCCCAGCTCGGCTCTCAGAAGCAGCACTGCAGCAAGCCCAGCGTGTCTGCCAGCTCTTTTGCCTTCCAAGCTCACTGCGGAGCCCTCCTCAAACTCGCATCTCGCGTAGCTGGCATGGCTTAACACTGTTCTTGCTTCTTGAAGGGCTGTCACTCATTAATATTTAGATCTCTTTCTGTAGTAATTATTCCTCCCAGATCCCTTCAGAGGAGGAGAACTTGCTAGTTTGGAAAATGAACATATCACGATGAGCTACCCTGTGTAAATATATATCCTTTTTTTGTCTGAAATAAACCCATAATTCAGACATATGTTGTGTTTTTTTTTGAACATGGGTTTTTGTCAGGGAACATGCAGCGTTATGCTCAAAAGGAAAATGTTTATCCAAAGAGTTAATGCAGATGAGTAATCTAGGATGCTCCTGCCAGTTCTCGGGTGGTGGGATTCCCGTAAACAGCTAGACACTTTGAACTTATGGGTTTTACTTTATGTCATGCTCCAACCACTAAAACAACAGGCCGCCATGGAGTTCTTCCCTGCTAAACCAAAACACAGATTAAGCCATGGAAACTTCGGCTGAGAGTATCATTTTGGGGGACCTTCTGTTCATCATCACGTCCTCTTTAATTCACTCTGTCTTGAGATAGGTGGTGAAGTGTCATTTGTGGAGTATGATAGTTTATTACAACACTAGTAAAGCTGTCCTGGGTCTATGTATTACCCATAGGCATGGAGATGTAGAAGACATAATCAAATATACGTGAAAAATGAGGGAGAATTGATCTTTGGGCTAATGTTTGTGTGCATAAATTTCCTCCTGTTTCTTTCCACTGGAAATTTAATCTTTGGTCTGGTTCTTTCTTGTCTCCCTGCTTCCAGTTTCCGCCCCCGCCTCGTTCCTCTGAAATACCTGCTCTGAAGGACCAGGTGCTGGGTTGCTGGGATCACTGCTCTGACCCTACACAGTAATTTCCATGTCTGTACAGATCAGCATTCACCCTTCTGTATCTGTTCATATCAATTATCAGTGCTGCCAGAAAGTCACTTTTAAAATTTGATTTGATGAAACCCTGTTCATTTGTTGCAGGATATACTTACATGTGCAATAAAGACTTTCTCTTATAGCTAATTTTCAAGTTGGTCCTAAAAATTTAGTTCTGCCCAGTTGTTAGTGCTAATAATGGATGTGGAATTGATATGGGAACTGTATCAATAAGACTCTTGCAGATTTCCTGTGGATGTTACACAGCTCAAATACTCTTGGATAATTGCTCAATATTAATACCATGTGGAGTTATTAGTCTGAATTATCCAAGAAATAATAAGAATAATATGCATCACATGTTAGAGGACGTTACATAATCATTTTATTACACTGGCATGAGTCACTGTTAAAGTGCTCTGTATATCTTTCAGGGCGGATTAAGGATACAAGCCACTGGGTATCGTGAAGGCTGCAACAATGCTTCAGAATGTCTCTAAAATGTGCAATGTCTTTTGAAAACATCTATGAAAAATAGCCATTTGTCATATGCAGTAAATAACTTGGTCACTGGGGAGGTCAACAGCTAAAGGCTCACATCCAGGTTGTGGATTAATGACCTGCAAAATACCAGTTTAAAAATAGGCTCTTCTTCCACTTCAAGACACACAATAATGAAGCATCTCCTACCGTTCCTTAGCCAAGTTTCAGACAGAAAAATGGGGTTTACACTGGATGCACGGAGCTGAGGTAAGCAGTAATATAATGGACACTATGTAAATCAAGGGCTAGTGGCACTACACACTGCTTCGTATGCTGTCAGGATGTGGCACGCAGGACCAGAAACATCCAGGAGTCATTCTTTATGTCAGAAACAATCGTAAGGGAAAAGGTTGAGATGCGTGTGCTTGCTCATGATGTGTTTATGTTGGTCCAGCATCCGATGACAAGTCATAAATGTCCCTACAGTGGACAAATTTCCATTGCAGAAGAGGAATATTAATTATGCGATTAAAAGGCATAGACCAGTGAAAGGGAAGGCAGAAAACCAACCTGTCCTGTGCTCGGAGGATCGATGAGGTGACTTAGTCCTTCATGCTTTGTGTTGCAATGTCTTTGTATGTACACCCATGACTAATGGACTGGGCTGGGCTGCTTAGAGTAATTTTTCAGAGAATTTGGTGTCTTCAAGTTTGCCAAGATGGTTTTGCAATATGTTAGGAGGCCCTGAATTTAAAAGAAAAAAAAAAACCAAAAACACAAACAATCCTGTTCTAGCTCTGCTTCTTTTTCATGTCTTTTTAATGAGGCTAGAAGCCATGATTAAAGGGACTATTTCATGCCTGAAATAGGTAAAAGCAGAGGCAAACTGTGAACGAAGCTCTAAAGAGATCTCCTTTAATACAAAGTGACTAAAGGATGAACTGTATTTTGCCTTACATGGCCCTGCAGATATGTCTCTATAACCTAAATGGACTGATAGCTCTAGGAATCTTCATACAATAAAACATGGCTTAAGACCACTCAGTAGCTGTGAGCTGGTATCAGGTATTTCGAGCTCATGATCATCTGTAGACAAGACTTCCCCTATGTTGACTATCCAGAATCACAGCATTTTCTTCAAATGGAGCAACTGAGCCTCTCCTCCTACAAGGTTGTTGTCTCCTCCTTTTTGCCTTACTTTCCTGTTTCCTTCAAACAAGCAAAAAAAAAAATTAAGGTGGGGGACTGTCTAGCAGACGAAGCTCTGCTACTTTCTTATCCTGTATAGTACAAGACAGATGTTCTGTTTTTCAGTCTGCAAAGAACAAAGCTTCCTCCTGGCTTCTTTATTTTTAACAGGAGAGGCCACCCACAGCTCCAAACATGCCTACCGAGAGGAAAAATAAATGGCTAAGCTCCTTGCCAGACACGTATGTGCAGAGCATATCTGTGAGGAGGAACTGTTCGGAAAGAAATATTCTCATCCCACCCAGGTGCTGCCATCGGATGGGTCTGGGGGCATCAGCACCTACTGGCAGCGGCATATAGCATGGAGAGCTTGCCAGGATGGTAGGTGACCATAAATCACCCCAGCCCAAGCAGAAGCAAGGGAGCATTCAGCAAGCCAGACCTGTACAGATGTCGAAGAAGGTAATTTGGGAAGCTTTCAACGCGGGGATGCCAGCTGTCATGCTTCACAGGAAGGCAAAGGTAAGCAGTGCTTTACTGGCTCATGGCCATAATATCCAGTAAAGATCTCACCATCATCCTGAACCAGCAGGAGATTTTTCTTCTAAACAGCAGCAGAAAAGGGTGGTTGGACCTTTTGCAGGGATCAAAGAGCTTGGTTTGCAATGGTTACCTTCTTCAGGGTGCATTTGGGTGGTTGTCGGGTTGGCACAGGCGTCACAGGGAGGTGTAAGCAAGCGGTGCCCCAACACCACTCAGTGGCACTGCCAGCATGGGAGGTGCCTCCTCTCCCAGGCCCGTGGAAACCACTTGTCCATGAAACAGAAGAAGGAATGAAAATGAAGTGAGGAGCCAAATGTTTATTATTTCCACCCAGTTAGCTCTTTTTAGAATGTCCCCTTCTCAGCTAGAGCAGAGGTAATCCGCAAGCGCTGCGTGTCTGTAATGCAGTTTGTCATTCGGAGGTTGATTGCCACTACAAGTGGTTTGGGGTTTTTATTTTACATAATCGTTTTAAAACATGTAGAATACATGAGGTGGATGTTGGATTTGGAGGTTTCCCATGCCTGTTCGTGGTAAATGCCTTCCTAATACAGCAAGAATCGGAGCAGGCTCCCTCCAAGGATGGCATTGGCTTCGCAAGTCAGCTGAAACTTGAGAATCATGTTCAAAACTGTGAAACACTCGCATTTTTTAAAGACTGTTTTCATGCCTTGCTTCTCTAGACAGACTAAAAAATTGCTTTTCCTTTTGATGGAAACCCTGCTACAAAATGTCATTAAACTTGGGATGAAGTCAACAGAGCTGGCAGCAGAGACATCCCATTGCTGCCTCTACCATCATGTTTTTTTCTTTCAGTAAATTTTCAGCCGTGGGTAGTTTGAGATTTGAGAGAAAAATTGCAACATGCACGTTAGCCTAACTGCAGGCAGGAATTACTTGAAAACCTCAGAGTTTTTACTTATTGGATGCATATATCACTCTCTGTGTGACATTTGTAGTGATTTTAACCTATTGGTTGTTTAAGGCTTCCTCTAAACAGGGGCCAGATCCTGCGCTGGGTTGAACCGGTGTAGATCTGAAGAGGGCAGTGGAGCAATATCAAAGCAGGCCAGCTGCAGACAGACTTAGAAATGCTGAAGATGTGCCGATTTTACATTGAGCCAGGGTACGCTTTGCATTGAAACAGGTTAATAGCGATGGGCAAAGGAAGAAAATGAGTGCACATTCAGCTTAATTAATCTGGCAAATGCCGTGCATGAAACGAAGTCCAGGAGAAGGGGCTGGACGTGTTCCCAGAGGAGCGAGCGGGGCTGGGGAGCAGGCGGGCAGGCTGGGGGAGATGACTGGCAGTGCAGAAACGGCAGCTCATCGCGGCCAGCTCTGCTGCCGCTGCCAGCACCCCCGGTCCCAGGCTTTTTGTTTTTCCTTTCATTCTTCTCTCTTCATATCCCGGGAGAAGCAAGCGCTGTATTTCAACGTTTCATCCTTGTCGTGAGCTACAGCGCAGTTAACTGGCAGCCCGATAGCAGCTTAATGCCAAAGATCAATAGGTTGTTCCTTGTTTCCAAAAAGCTCCTTTTATTTTACCCTTACTGGTAATAACTAATATGAACACGGCTAATGTAGTGCATTCTAGCTTAAAAAAAATAATAACAAAAAAAAATCTTAATTAAGGATCATGACTTGATAGGTCTAATGAGTTACAATTAAAGCCACATGAAAGTGTGGGAGGGTGAAGCTAAATGAAATGGGGCACTCGGAGAACTGTGAATGAGGTCTGCATTATTCATACTCACGTGAGGCTGTAAACCAGTGTTCAACTTCGCATTTCAGATTTGAGCTAATGAAAACCTTAATACAGACCTTGAGCCGAAGTGGCTTATTTTCATCAGAACCATATTTTGTGTGCATGTTTTCCACCGTAAGCTTGACAAGATTCAGAGGAAGCCTTGTCCAGCCTGGTTTGAATGTGAACCCCAGTGAGCTTTTTCGAAGTCAAGTGAGGGACGTTGTGTGTTCGGGAAAAAACCCCTCACAGTTGCAATAAAAACAGGAAAAAAAATGTTCGTGTGCATGGAAGTTCTGACATGCATTTCTGTATCAGCATTTCACCGAGCGTGTAGTGGAGAAGGAAAAAAAAACCATTTGGATTTTGGGTATGTTTCTGCAAGTTCCTGTTTACAGAATGTTTTCTAAAATCCTGCTCACTTTAGCGTGGAAAGTATTCATATAGGAAATAATTTTATTTGTTTTAATTTTATTTATTTGTTTGTGTTCCACTAACCACAGATGTTTAAGCTCTTTGAGATACTTGAAAAAACAGGATGTTTCTTTCTCCAGAGTTGCTCCTATTAATGTATTTTCTTTCTCAGATGATGTCAGAATTATCTGTTTGTAGCGTAATGGAGATTGCTACAGCCAACTGGTAAGCATTAAAACGTAGGTTTAAATCGTGCCCAAAGTTTTCTCAGCTAATATTACTTCAAAGGATTGGATGCAAGTCTCCTCAGAAGCACTTTTTTCTTTTTCTTTTTTTTTTTTTTTTGTCTTGGAGGTGTAGTGATAGCCCTGCTTGAGGCTATCCCAATGAGAGACTCCCTCGTGGGGTTATGTTTAAATCCTTTCTTTTTTTTTTTTTTTAATAGAGAGTGAATATGTGAGAAGGTTTGCAGAATCAGATTGCTAGATTTCTGGAAGCAAAAGGACTAAGGAAAAAAGTTCATTTTTTAAAAAATGTTGCAAAATATATAGGTTACAAAGAAAAAAAACCAAGAAAGTGGTTGATAAACTTAGCAAAAATCAGCATATGGAAATGCTGTTTTATTTTTGGAACCTACATACAGCTTCATTTCATTTGAGAGTTATTCACAGATCCTGTTCCTGAAACCACTCTGGCTTTGAAAAATGCAAAGCCAAGGCGGCACCGGGGTGACCTCTCCTTCAGGGCACGTTGGCCACATCTCACTGTGCCGGGTAGCGTGCCAGGCAAGGACCAGCCCCGCGCCTCTGCCTCTCGGCGACAGCGGAGGAGCAAGGGGAGACCACCACGCTCACGCAAAGCCCAGATAAAAATATGTCAATTTACACTTGAATGCACTTATTACAGCTTTTCGTGTAATGTAATTTTAGAAGTGCCTTGGGTCCGAAAATATGACAATGCATTAAGCGCAAAATCAAACTGTGGAGGTTCATTTTATTTCCATTAAATTCCACCGTGAATATTGCAGAAACTTTGGTTTTATTATTGCTAATTCCAAGCATAATAAATACACTTCAGGATCTAGGCTGATTTATTATCATTTTAAACACTATGATATTTGCAGCTTTTCATAAAGTTCTGAAATGATGTCTATTTCCAATTTCAGCCGTTCTTTTTATTTAACTTGAGAGACACCATCAGTATTAAAATCAGGTATTTAAAATATAATAATCACCTTCCCTGCATCACTAGATATATTTTAACTTACTCAAACTGAGGGAATATAGGAAAGGTTTGTTTTTTCTTGTCACCCTGTCAATCTGAAGTTTTTTTCCAAAGGCAATTAAAGCTTATTGAACTGAACCACTGAGTTTTATTTGGGCTTCAGAACCCTTTCCTTTTTATCGTTTGTACTTTTTTGTAAGTTCAGATAATGAAAGTAGATAGTCTTCTCAGAATCAGTTGCACTTTTTGTTTGTAATTTGTACAAATCTAATAGACTTTGT
>Ga0181612_167675_pt1 | contig 19220 bp, 17 predicted proteins | sample HoacroProtozoa21_FD_119630 | JGI IMG/M metagenome (GOLD analysis project Ga0181612, IMG submission 119630) | Hoatzin crop microbial communities from Cojedes, Venezuel. Combined Assembly of Gp0051906, Gp0051904, Gp0051908 | reverse complement strand
TTAATGTGCCAATTTTTCAATCCCCCAAGAACAACTTTTTAATTTTTTGTGCTTTTCTTTTTTTTTTTTTGTTTTGTTTCCCCCTTTTCTTTCATTTTCACAGAAGAGATCAAAGAGGCTAGATGGTGAAAACATTTATATCAGGCATAGCAATTTAATGTTGGAGGTTTGTATGAACTTGAAGCTTTTTTCAGTTGCGCTTGCCTAGACCTTCTGCATCTGCGCTGAACTTTTTTTCTTCCTCTTCTGCTGCTGCCTTTGTTTTTGCATGCTGTTGCATGAAAGACCTCTTTTTTTCGTTAAATATGCTTTTGCATGGTGACAGTAAACATGACGATGTGCAGGCATTCTTCCTTCTACCTCTTCTGGCTTTCATTCTCTCATACGTACCCAAAATATACGATTGGCAGAGCTGCGTGCTCAGGTCTGCTCTTGGACCCGCTGGGTGCTCACAGCGGCATGGATCAGGGTGGGGGGGACTCATTTAGAAGTTTCTTCTTGCTTGAAATAAATTACTTTCCTGGGGCAAAAGACAGTCTACGAAAATGCAAAAACCAGGATAAGCTGCAGGTGAAGTTGTCACTTCCCTGGCATTCAGGCCACCGCCATGTCCACATTGCTTCAGACAGGAGCGAGTCCTCCTTTCAGGCGATGCTGCCGGCGTTGCAGCGATGCTTGTGGCCTTGCAGTCTTTCTCCCAACACTCGCTTACCTACCAGCATCTTTGATGCTCCCCCGGGCCTCATCCTGTATCGGCGCCAGGTCCCCTTGGGGCTGACGTGGGGGCTCGGTGGTCACGGGTGGCTCGTGAGAAGGTGAGAAGCCGTTTCATCCCTGTACGTACAGCTGTTCCCTTCGGCTTTGGGAGCCCTTCACACTCGGTTTTGCCCAAGCACAGTCTCAGAACAGACCATGCCAATCATATATTTTACTTTCTTTAATACACTGTGTTATGGAGGACGTTTTGTGGCTTCTGATACTCTGTGTTATGCATTTCTACTCAAAATTGCAGCACCAGCAGCTGGTAGGGTTTCCCTGTTGGTATCTCTTGCAAGTGAAGTGTACTAACTGCCGCCTTCTGATCTCAATTTTAAAAGTTTTTCAGCGTTTGGGTGGGTGATTTTTGTGGGTTTTTTGTTTTCTTTTTTTTTTCCCTGACTGCTACAGCTTAAGCTTTTGGCCATGAGTGAAGGGTCTGCGGCACGACGGGCAGGGTTCGGCCAGCGCCGCAGCACTGCGAAGACTGTGCCTGTTGCATTCTTTCACCCAGCTCAAGCTCCATCTCCCCAGCCCCAAGCAGAGCTTTCTCATTGCTTCTAAACCCCTTTTTCCCGTTAGTGCAGTACTTGGCTCTGGCACCCAGCCCCTTCCCTCTCCGCTGCCCTCCCCACCGGTTCTGTTGCAGGTGCTCCAGCCCTCCCTTAGAAAAGGGCTGACCCCAGCAGCTCACCCCCTTTATTCCTTTTTCTTTTGTAACTCCAAGCATTTGGCAGATCAGATGTTTTTCCAGCAGACCTCTTCCTTCCGAAGCTGCCGCTTGATTTTATTGAAAGCTGTTGAACGCTCCCTGCTCTATAACCCACGCTCCGTGTTCTTACAAAAAGGGCAAAACAGGAGGAAAAGCCTTAACGCTTAGCAAGCTTGTTCCTCGAGATGCTTTCAGGACCCATTGTGGCTCCACGTAGCTCCTGGTGGCTTCAGCTTCTCTGCAAACCCTCCCAGGACCAGCTCTTGCGTGTTGGTGGGTAGCCAAGGTGGTCTTTCTCCCTTCTCTAAACCAGGAGCAGCTGTAGGGCTCCTGGACCCGGGCAGGGCTTTACCCTGGAGTCCTCCGCAGACTTTTTTGTGCTTTTTTGGTTTTTCCCCTAACTAGCAGGCACTTGCCTTGTGCTTTCATCCAGGATGGCTGCCAAAACTGGTTTTTTTCTTCCCAGAAGCGTGCCAAAAAGAGCAAATGTTGCTAATGAGGCATTTGGGGCTGTAGCCCTGCGGAGGGAGGGCGGGATGTCCTGGGTAAGCTGCAGGGATGCAGGTACTGGGGGGGGACCCTGCTTGAGGGGTGCATTTGCTCTCCCATCTTCTAAAATCAATGGGCTGAGTACCAACTAATGCTTTTACTGACCTTAATTCCCTCCTTCTGAGGAGTGAGGCTGGCTGCCTTTTGGCACTCTCCAGACAAGTTGTTGTTTGGCTGAAGCCTCTCATGCAAAAGCTTTGTTTGCAGCAAGCTCTCTTTTGCTTGCAAGGAAAAGCTATTTTTAAACAAGTCGAAGAGAGCTGACTTGCCTTGAAGTCTGTGTATTTATGCCGTAAACTGGCATCACAGAGTAGAAATCTGGCTTTTTCCAGATGAATTTTAGCAGGAGTTTGTTGATTGATCCGGCCCAAAGTAAATTCTCCGTTTGATTTTAGAGGGCTGTCATCTCAGCTTCGTTTCAGAAGTGTAAAACCTCCTGTGGTAGCTCCTGGAGGGATGAGATGAGAGGGGGGGAAAAAAGGTAATGGGGCTGTTCTGAGACCAAAGATAACTCCTGGTAGGATGAAACAGAAATAGGTATGACGAGAATAAATAAAATTGGGAAAATATTTTCTTAAACTTTAACTGCATTTATACCTGTGAATATTCAGGCTAGCAGCAGGAAAAGAAAGTAAACCCATTCAATGTAAAGGCATTAAATTAAATAACCCAAACAAACATTGCAATTTTAAAAAATCTTGTGCAGGGGAGACCCGTGAGATGACACCTCAGCTGTCATCTCTTTTGGTGTGGCTTGAGCTGAACCGCTGGCACGTCCCGCTGCGGGAGGAGACCCTGCTCCGCGCCGGTGGCAGTTTGTCCCAGTGAATACAAGAGGAAGGAGGAGAGAGGACGTTGCCTTTGTGTGTTTGCAGTGTGAGCACAGTGGATGGAAGTCGGCCACAACTCTGCTGAGCGCAGCTTTGCTATGCGGCAGCCTAGGCAATCGCAGGTCTCTGCTCCGTGTCTCTTCATTTATCCTGTCCTTTTACTAATAGGATCTAGATAAGACCCAAGAAGAAATAAAGAAGCATCACGCCAACATCAGTGAGTTGAAGAAGAACTTTATGGAGTCCGTCCCGGAGCCTCGGCCGAGTGAATGGGACAAACGTTTGTCCACTCACTCCCCGTTCCGAACCCTCAACGTCAATGGGCAGATCCCCACGGGAGCGGACGGAGTGAGTACCTCGGCGGCGTGTGGGTGTTAGTGCACGGCACGGAATTGTGCAGCTTCCAGGGGCCAGCTTTGCAACCTAGGATTGAGCCTCAGCTCCTCTTAGTTCTCGGTTGTATTGAATTTTAATAGTTAATATTGACTTTTAACATGTGTCATGGTCCCTGAGAGAATCAATGTTTTAGTCATAGTATAATAAAAATGTGGGGGGTTTGGGGGGGTTTTTTTTTGGTAGAAAAGAGTGTAGGAATCTTCCACCTGGTTTTGATGCTGTTTTCCCTAGCACTGCTTTCATCTGTGCTGCTCGAGTATCCTGCACACGGCTGGTTGGGGGACTGGCTTGTTCCTGGTGCCAGGGAATAGCTCTCCCCAGAACACAGGGAAAAAAAACCCAAACACCTAAATTGAAGGGAATTACTTCAGAGATAATATTGCAGGTGACCCAGTGGAGAAGCACTAGGGTGGTATGAATTTTCATAAGTCACTTTATTCTCCAGTTAATCCAGTATGTCACTGGGTTTAGTCTTGCATTAGGATCTGCAGGTGCTGATCTGCTGTAGAGGCTTCGAGAAGACTCCTCAAGTGGCTACAGCAGGGCTGTGCATACGTGGTGGAAATCCTGCTCCTTGCAGGAACAGTGTCTGTATGTTAGTAGCCGTACACATTCACAGCCTCCCTGCTAATTAATGTCCTTAAAAAGGTAATTTTTCGAAGAAACCGAGTTGGAGCAGCAGAGATCTGTCTGCCAACTGGCTTCTTCCTGGATAACATACAGCTGCTCTGTTTAATGTAGATGTTACCCAGCTCAGATTTGAAGCTTTTGAGTAAAACCATAGTTACAGCCCATGGTAATCAGTCTCTCAAATAATAAATGCTATTTTTCTTTACAACTGAAAAATTGCATCCTGGCTGCAGTGGCGGCATTCGTAGGCTCTCTCCTGGTTTAAGCCTAGCTTCTCCCCTTCCTGCCCACAGCGCTGCGGATGAGCTGGCGTTTAGTCTTCAAACCATTCCAAGGGAGATACTTTTTAAACAGCAATAATCTTGCAGTGGATGGAGGGTTAGAACAGGTACACGGGGTTTTAACAACCAAGTTTACTACAGCTTCCTCAAAGCACAGCGAAAAGCCGTGACAATTGTAGGGCTTTTTCTCCCTGCTAGAAAAACAAAACCCCCCAAATGAACTAATAAGGGTTGATCGTTGTCCTTGGAATTACCTTGCTGAACACACGGATGGACTTTCCTCTGATTTCTGAGTCTCAGTGTAAATTCTGCAGGAATTTGGGCAGCAGAGTGATGCAGAGCTCTGCTCGCGGTGCCACGTGGTTTATGGATGTGGGGGTGGGATAGAGCAAGGGCTCTGAAGCTCCACAGCCGTAGTTCAGGAATGATACTCTTGGTTAATACAAAGAATTTCTTGCATGGTGACCACATTGTGAGGTCCTGGGGGGCTGCTGTTCGTGATAACTGGATGGCGAGGGCTTTCCCCATCTAAGGCTGCAATGGTCCACAGCCACGCAAGGGTTGGTGTCAGCCCTGGATTTGCATTTCTGGAAATTCCCTCTTAATCTGATCCTCTCTGAAGTGGTCTTGCTCTGAGGTGAAGGTGGACATGTTCTGCTGTGAACTTCCAGAAATGCAGCTTGGAGAGGCACCGACCAGGGAGGGTGTTGACCTTCATCTGCACGTGCTTAAGGATGGTAGACCCCGATGCAGAGCAATCCGGTTTCTCCTCTTGGTGGTGTCTTTCCCCTGCTGTAGTGCCCAGAGGGTGTTCTGCCAGGGGCTGCTTTTCTGCTGTTCCTGTATGTTTTATTTCAAGACAACTGAACCTTAACACGCTTTGTGTGTCCAGGTCAAGAAAGTCACTGTCCTATCTTCCGAGAGACAGGTTGGTGGGCTTGAGGTAAAGCTGCTGTTCTGATATGTGCTTCTGAACCAGACTTTTGCTATTGCAATGGCACCAAGCAAAAACTCAACAGCAGCCGCTGGATAACCTTTTTTCTTTTGGCTACACGAAGTAGTTTCATAACTCACACTGAGAGGACTTTTGCACTGCTGCAGCTTTTGCAGCTTTCGATTTTGCTTATTTCGGTGCATGGCTGGTTCGAAAAAGCTGCATGAAAGATATAACCGTGTATTCGGAGAGAAAAGCTATTATGAAAGTTTAACTGTACCCTGTTCTTTTTATGTTGTCTTTCTTTCCGTTTTTTTTTTAACGATCATGTTACTCTTGCATTTTATATTTTCTTTTGCTGCCCAGTCTCCCAGCTACTTTCTCCCCAATACTCATCACTTAGGGGTGTGCAAAGAGCCAGTCCCAAAATACCGCACTGATCAAAGGAGGCTGGCTCAGCTGAGAGAGCTCAGAGCCAAGTTCTTCCTCTCCTAGGTGCACTTGGGTTTGACCCGGTCTGGCAGACGGAAGGGGTGGGGAGTTATGGAACAGCAACATTTCCCACAATCTTTCCTTTCTTCAACAAAAGCGTTAGCGCCCTTGCATGATCCTATATGATGATTTGCTCGTTAGGGTTTTTTACATTCTTCAGACTCCAGAAACAAAAGTGCTAGAAAGCGGAGCAAAACTGAAGGAGTTTGCAGAGCTCCTGCTGCCATCCCGCCTCTTCCATGCTCGGGATTTCTAAGATACAACATTTTTTTCACTTGTTCCAGTAGAATTTTTGAAGCAATCGCAATTTTGATACTCTTGTCAGATCTTTGAAGAAGCATTTTGTACCTACACGGCAGTCTGGATGTTCAACAATATTTAACAAGCACTATTTTTTAAGGGCACTGTAGAATAGGAAGCTGTCAGAGACCACATTTTGTACGCCACCATTTCTATTTCTAATGTCTCAAACTTTTTTCTCAGCCATTCCAGTTCCAAAACACTTCAGTAGGTTTTGAGCATATGCTTTTCTGGGAGGGCAGGCCCAAAACACGCGTGATCACGAGCCAGAGGTTTGTGACAGAACACTGGTGATCCTGGTCCAGATGTTCCTGAGCTCTGCAGAGAGGACTGGATTTTGTATCTCCAAGGCTGGTGTCACCCAAGCCACCAGCAGCTCTGCTCCCCAGGGCAGTTTATTTTGACGTTGAGAGGAAGGCTGTCCTAACGCTTTGCACACCTCCAAGTATCATTTTGGGCACTTTCCATCTGTCATTTTTGTTCATCTCTCTCTGTCTTTCTTGATCTTCTACCACGAAAGCAGACACAGGAACGTCCTCTGTTAGTACAGGATGAAGACAAACTAAAAAAGCAGGAGATACCTACTGAGACAGCCTTTCCCCGGCAAGCAAGTGAAGAAACTCTTCCAAAGGTTTCTATTCCAATTCCCGAAGAGCAGAAATCACTCAAAAAGTGTCAGCTGTACTCTAGCATTTTTCCTTCTCCACGTATTCCCTTTATGATGTCCTTTCTCCTGGTCGTAGCACTGACTGTGTGGTGGCTGCTCTTTCTCTGAGTGGCAACAGGGTCATGTTGAAACCTCAAGACCAAAGCTCCTGAATTTCTTGGCCATAGCCTCTGCTGCATCTTCCTTGTCCTGGTCTTTGATCTCCGTAGTTCGCTGTCCTGGGGAGGGACGCCCCGCGACCGTCGTGTTAATCCCGCTGTGTGTCGTTGTGTAGCTGCGATCCGGGACCTGGCAGGAGTGGTCATGGATTGCCAGGTCCATTCTGAAGTTTCCTGCTGTGCAAAAGCAAGTTCTCTGAACCGTGTTCCCGCTTGCTGTGGGAGGGCAGACGGGGAGTGTAAATACATGGGAGGAGACGTTTGCTTCTTCCCCCCCTGTAGACTTCATGTAGGAATTGCTGAAGACTCGCTTTTACGCTTGTTTTAAACGTAAGATGTTCGCAAGCTGAAGAACATTTGATACTGATCCGAAAGAGGCTTTACAGCAATCTGCTGAATCTAATCCATAACCACTCCTTTTCTGGGAAACCAAGATTGGCATTTAAATAAAAACTGTTGATTGTCAATGCTGCTGTTAGTGTTAAGGTAGAGATAGGGACAGGCAACTTTTCGTTTTCCCAGCATGGGAAGCCTTCTGCAAAGCATCGCAGCTTCCCTCTTGCACCCCTGTTCTCGGTTCCGGGAAAATACATCATGTTATAGGAGAAAACAAAAGGAAATATTTATTGTAAATGTAGATTAATCGTTTTTCTGAATATGGTGGTCTTGGTGCAGTTCAGATGTGTTTTATTTAATTTGTGCTGAACTAACTGAGGCATGTTTGCTTAGGTCACAGGAATGGAGCGGCCTGCCGTTAGGTACGTCTCCTCTGTTAGCATGTGGACTTCACCACACCAGGACACACTTCCAGTGTTAAAGCCATGGATTGTTTTGACTTCTCTAACAAAACCGTTGCATGCCGCTTGTTGTTTATTGCCTACAAATGTGAATGTCTGGGTGATGCTCACGTTTATCCGAGTTACCCTGGCTGAGCTGCGTAGACTCCAGGATGGGTTGCCCAGGTGGGCTGAGCAGAACTGGTTTGAGAGCTGGAGGGAAGATGGGACTTTGTGTCTAAGGGGTTTCTTTTCTGTATATAGTAATTATGGGACTGAGCTGAGCCAACCGCTGCTCCTTTCGATAGTAATCTGCTTTCTGTTGCATTCTCTGGAGGATTGGAATAGACACAGTTACTTCTGAGAACAGCCACCAGTGCCATCCGTGTTGGCAGCTGCTCCAGCAGCACAGAAGAGAAAGGAGTAAACCTTCATTACAGGGACTAAAATGTGTGAATATATATAAATACATGTACTTATAACCCTTTATAGATCCATATCTGTGTGAACAGTGTTGTTTAGGAAGCTAGCAGATAAGCTTGCAGGAGAAGGACTTACGGCAAAGACGGCATGTGCTGTCTGAAGGACCGTGGCGTATCACGGCCCATTTGAGCCGCCTCTCCGGCTCTCACTGTACAGGCTGAGGCTCTCTAAATGCTGTCTTGGAAACTTAGGTTGCTAGTGAAACCCCTCGTTTTAATCTCGCAGGAATCTTTCTGATTACTCTTGTAACCTGCTCCGATTAGTTCACCGGTTTGTGCCTTTAGGACTTTGTGTTGTGAGGATGCTGGTTTTCATTGGAAAGCGTTCTTCCCTTTTTCAAACACTGCCTTTAATACAGTCTTCCTCTGTCAGCGGTTGGAAGCGGAGCAGTCGCTGGGTGGCTGTGCGGGCGTGCGGTGGGGGCAGCGGACGGGCGGTGCTGCTGGGTGGGCTGCGTGCCTGCGGATGCAGGGAACGCCGCTGAGCTCGGCGTGCAGCTCGGGAGACCATCTGGAGAAGGTGGACCCTGGAGAGGCGAGGTGGTAGAGGTGGGGAAGGATGCTGAGGTGCCACGTGCTGTGCAGAAGCTGCAGGATGGAAGAAGCCGGGGGGATGCTTCTGGCTGGGATTCCCCGCCTGAGTCTCTTTCCCTAAATTGGACCAGACGTGGTGAATCCCAGGGGCTGTTCATTCTCCCCAAGCTGCTGCAGAGAAGGAAGGGACACGAGTTGCTGCGTCTCTCTCTGTCCATTTTCTGTCCGTTTTTCCCAGAGAAGAGCAGCTTAAACACAGACCTGCTCCCTTTCAGAAGCCATGGCGCGGGGTAGCTGCCGTGGGGCTGCTGGGACGCCGTTGGGGTTGTGGCATGCTGTCGTTCTGGACCGATGACAAGTTCTCTGAAGCCATACCAGTGACTTCTGCAAAGCCATGGTTTCTGTAGCTCTGTCTACCATTTCCAAAGGACCTGAAGTCTAAAAATCTTTGCCCAGAGCAATGTTTGAACACAGTGCTCAGCATATCTTGTCGCAGAGTGATGAGTGATGCACGCTGTTGGTCACTTCAACTCAACTCTTACTCTTCTGAGTTAAAATGGTCTCTCTCTGCTTTTCCTTTTTTAATCTGGAGATAAGAATTGTTGTCATCAGCAAAAAAACTTTTAAACTTTACATTCTGAGAATGCTCAGGAACATTTTTGGGATTTGTATAACAATTATCACTGCAGAGTAGAACTATAAAGCATTTCTTCAGTTTCTTTATCTGGCAGCTGAGAGGCCGGTTACCTGTATTCGTCGGGGTGGATGTGACCTCTTCTGACAGGGAAAGCCCGTAGTAGCTTATCAGGAGCAGGAACCTCATCCGTTCGACACCGCAGGGAAGTGTCCGCTGTGCTCCAGCCCCTTTGCCGGTCGCTCTTCCACTTTTTTTCCATTTGCTTGCAAGGCAAAGGCAGTTGTGGACGTGCCCCGTGGCAATCCATGTAAGGTCTCATTCCGGCACGTTCCGTATCCCGTCCCTGCACATCACGTGTCTCGTACGTGTCATGCTGTGCTGGTGGATTCCTAGTTTCGCCCTTGTCCCTTGATGTCCCTGCAGGATGCAGCGCTGAAGAAGGGATTTCGGGATGCCTGCTGTCCTAGCTGTGCGCAGGGAGCGTTGATTCGCTCTAGGTTTGTTGAAGGGCAGAGGTCTCAGGGTGTTCGTAAAGGACCCAACACGTGTACTTCGCTCCCTTTCTTCCTCAGGAACAAACTTGCTGCGAAGCCCCGGCAGCCCCCCGGCCCCGTCGCTGACCCCGAGCGGCGGTGGGATTAAGGCGCCCTGTCCGTACGTAGCCAGTGCAGTGCCAGTCTGAGAGTGATGGGGAGCCCAGTTACCGCTTCCAAAGGGAAGCTGGAGATGTCCGCAGCGCATAACCTCGTCCAGGGTGGTGCGAGAAATCCTGATTTTTCACTGTGACCTGCTGCAGAAAATGACATTTCAGTGACTCTAGCGTGCCAGTGACGTAGCTACGGTAAGACTGCCAGCGGTTTTGCTGTTAATTAGACTTTCCCAGTGTTTGTAGTGTGGCCGCTTGGCTTCAGCGAGGCTCTTCGGTGCTCTCGTGTGGGATCCAGTTCGCGGCTGTTGAGGCTTCAGGGTTTTCCGTCATGAAGTTGGTGGTTGGCTCTGCACTCGCTTGCTGAATCTTCTTACCCTGACATGAGCTCTTCTGAACACTAGATAACACGCAGAATCGTTCCCTGCACTTCATGCGTTAAGAGCAGGTGGGCATTAGTATTTCGAAGCAACAACTGTGCCAGAGCCGATTGCTTGAGGCTTGGATGCAGCTCTGAGGCTGCGTTAGGTGTCGGGCTCTGCATGTGGTGATAATTGTTTATATTCAAGGATGTAAAACAACATCCCTTTTTTCTTTTCCATTATTAAAAGTGAACAGATAGATGAGGGTATCGTCTGCAACTCCTGCCGTGTGCTGCTTTGCGCTGCGGGTCGATAGAAGATGAGCTGAGGGCTCTGCGGGCAGGTCAGGTTAAGGTACGGCGTTCAGCTGAGACCAGCTCTCCTCCCGTGCAGCGTGTGCAGTAACTAGTGATGACCCCGAAGAGCAAGTATTCAGTATTTGCCTCCTACCCTGCAGTAATGAGGAGAGGTGGGTTTCCTCGGCGTGGCACTGGAGGAGTAGTTGGCGTTTGCAGGAACAAGGTTGGGCTGGCCTCGCTGTGTCCGTCCCGCAGGGCTCCTCGGGGAGGTTGTGGGCAAAGTGGCTTTCACTTCACGTAAGGGTCAGTAATTTGTCACTCTGAGAATTATTCCACTGGTTTATTGGGTTTTCTTTTTTCCTGGTCATGAGTTGATGGCACCTGTTCTGACCTACAGAATAAGGTAGGTTGCTTTCTGGAATAATTTAGTCCAAAGAAGCATTATGGATTCATTTAGAAACTCTTTGGTCTGTGCTTACCAGTGGGTGACATGGGAGAACCTGGCAGGAGTGGTTTCTCTTGTGTCCCTGTTTGCATCTCTCGTGGTTTGTGAAGCTGGAGGGAAGGACCAGTCTTGGGTTGTGCCACTTTGGGATCTTCTAGGAGCAGTACATGGTTGTGCTGAATCAGTTTGTGGGGACTGAAAACACTTTCTTTTTTACCTAAAATACTCTCTTTTGGAACACTTCCTCGGTTTTGTATTTTTTCGCAGATTTTTCTTTGTAAATATGTACATTTACCATTAATAAATGTTATTGCAAATCAGATTCTTCTTTCCACTGCTTATTAACAACAAAGCTGTATACGACCTGCGCTAACGACTTCCTTGGACTAACCCTCGGTATTGCTGCTTTCTCAGACCAGGAGCTGTCAGACCCCAGGTCATTACCAGTCAGATTCAGGGTGCTGGGTCTGCTGGGTTTCGTGCTCCTGGGGAGCGGGGGCACGCGAGGCTGCGGCTGTAAGCAGTGCATCCTCTCAGACTGGCCAGAATAATTGAATTGAGGATTAAATCTGGCTTGCTTTAGGAAAGGCTTTGTTTGCAGAGGAGTCCAGAGGTTCAGCCCTCTACCAGATACTTCATGTAACACTGACACGTTCTCCCTCTTCGCTTCTGAGAGTGAATGGGAGGAAAAATCGTTTGCAGAAAGTTCTCCCGAGAGCAGAAGTGTCGCAGATCCTGTGCAATGCAGCTGCAAGAGCCTCTGCCCCGCACATTGTACTAACTTGAGGACAAAAATGCTCCTTTCTGGTTTTTGTAAGCGAAGAAACCATGTTCCGAATTCACCACCGCCTTTCTGCTTGGTAATACAACGCAAGCTTCTGGGGGGGTTTAGCTGGTTGAAGCTGTCTGAGGTTGTGTCTAGAGGCTGTATCAAGAGCCAGTCTGAATTTTAACTCCCGACTTCTATTCTGTGAGATTATTTCCTTCTGCATAAACCATTTGGCTCAGTCTGTGCAGTCACGAGCGATCACAGGGAAGCAAATCTGGCGGCGATGGAGCAGCACGAGGCTTGTGCTGCTGCTCTCCTGGGCGAGCCTGGCATCGAGCAGAGCTGGAACTCGATAGCAAGCGAAATGCGGCAGCGCAAGAGGGATGTTGGTTATGAACCCTGGTATGAATCCCTGCTCCTTCCACTTGCTGCTGCTGCGCTAAATCGGAGGCAGCGTTGGCAATGCCACGAGCAGCTTTTTCACTGCAGAGGGCATTTGGAATCAGCTGTGCACAGCTCTGTACCCCGGGTCCAAGGGTACCTGCCCCACAGAGGGGTGGGAGGGGGATCAGGATGGGTGGGGAGAGGAAATGCTTCAGGAATCGTCTTGCTCAGCAACCTTCTATTAATAACTGAGATACTGAGCCTGAGGTGGTTTCCTGTTGCAAGTAGTTGATGCAGTGGATTGGAAGTGGCTGCTGTGTATCATGTAATATCTTGGGCTTCTTGTTCATGACAGCAAGTCTGTCTTTTTGAGCTTGTAGCATGCTGTGGCTTCTCTAGCCTTACTTTTAACTTTGGTCAAATTCTCTTTTGTCCTTCTGTTGTCTGACTAGGCTGGTCAGGATGTTGTGATCAGGTCAATTAAAACAAATCAGCCCCAAAATACAAATCACTTTGCTAATGGCTATCACTTTCAAATACCTGGGTTTGTTGAACAGCTTCTAAACTTTTAAACTTCTATCCTTAAAGCAAAGCAGTTCTATAAGGCATGGCAGGTATTGTAAAATAAGGATCTCTTGTTTTCTGCTTTATAATACTTTTTACCGAAGTGCTTTGACAGCTGTGAGGTTGAGCTTCAGTTGATCTGGGAGTTCTCGCTGGTGAGTGTGGTTCGCTGCGAAAGCAACGTCACCTGCTTGTGCATCTGTAGACGTCACACCCAGGCTGCTGGCCGATGCGGAGGCTGGTTTGGGGATAACCTAATAACACGCGCCGGCGTGAGCGACTGCCAGGCCATGCTGAGCAAGAAGGGGACTGGGAACTGCTGACTAGCCAGAATTTACAGTGTTTAATATGGTGGTTGTAGGGAGTTAGCATGCACTGTAATTTCATATTTATATCCATTTTTATGAAATGTCTTTGGTAGTTGGCAGATTGACATCATTTTAGTACTCCTTAAGTTTCATGCAGGATAGGAGCCTGGCTGGGGATGAGGATAACTGGATATTTCTGGGGAGAGAGGCAGCACACGGGCTGCAGAAAACGGACATCCAGTCCGGCAGCGCAGGGCCGCTGGTTTACCTGATCGAAAATAGTAGGTTTTTGAAAAAATACAGACAAACAAATTTATACAAAAACACTTTTTAAGAAAAAACAAATCCTTTTGGTCACTGGTATCAGCCATGCAGTTAAGCCTGTTATTAATTTATCCCCAGTCTGAATGACCGTGTGTCACTTTTTACACTGCGGCGCTTACATGAAGCTGTATCCTCTGCCAGCCAGCCTCGGGCGCATAAAGGTTTGCGTGCGGGAGGGTGGTGGTGTCGTCACATTCGTGTCTGGTGCAGTTTGTTTCTGCGGGGGCACGGCAGCCTGTCCTGCGTTTTCTGTGCGCTGTGTGTGGCTTCGGCAAAGACTCTGCTTCGTGCTTGGCTTTTAGGCGTCCCTGCTTTGGTTCTGTGTCTCTGGAAGTGAGCAGTTTGCAGCCCAGGCGCTCTCCGGTTTCATGGGTCTGGGGGAGAGCTGGGAACTCTGCAAATCTGAGCCCTAAAAATAGGAATTATTGTGCATTTACAAATTAAAATAAATCTTGATAAGGTCAGAATTTAGAACAGATGTTCAAATTCCTAGGGGCTTTTTGGTTTTTTTTCATAAAAAGATAATCTTTTCTAGCCTATGTGCAAACTGTGTATTTAAATATAGGCATAAATGTAAAGATAATTTTATATAGAAACAAAGACCTTTCAATTGGTCTGTCTGCTTACTGGTAGAATAGGAAGGCAAGGAAAATGTGCTTCTGGTTGGTTGATCTTATCAGGATTTCATTCTGCCTTTAGAGCTTGCATGTTTATTGCTGCCCTTGGCTCTGCTGGCAGGCAATATGTGGACACCATAGGCTTCAGCTAAGCTTTTCCCTTTCTTTGTGCTTTTGCCGTAAGATAATTCCACAATGCAAATTATTTTTCTGTGTGTGATAGGGAGCTGGGAAGTTGTTTTGTCCGGATACAAATGTTTGTCTCTTAAACAGATCTGCATTTGTGTGGCTGCTTGATCTGCTGTGGTTTATCTGTGAGTCTTCCTCTTGGTCACAGTTGTGCCACTCCTGCTACGTAAGGAAATCTGGCTCCTAAGGCATTTTCCGTTTACCTCCAGATGATGTACACTGTCTTCTCAAGATCCCATGATTAATTTGCAAGATTTAGCTTCTGTAATTAAGGAGAGATTGATACATTGGGAGTATATAAATCCAGGTTTTAAAGGAAGATGAAGACATGGGCATTCAAAGCTGATGACCTCCGTTCCTATTCTGTGTTGTGAAATATTGCGGTAGAGTATCTTGCGTTAGGCAAAACTGGATATACCTGCGGAGGAGCACGTATGGAAGTGGGTTTAGATCGGAAACAACACTTCCCTGTGTGTGCGGTCAGACGTGATCCGCACGGTGCTGATCACTGCCCCTTCAATGCACTTGCCTAAGCAGTGTCCCGAGAACCTAAAAGATGCCCCAGAGGCTGGAAATTCGAATGGACAGAAATCTTACCGGTAACCTGTCTGCAACATAAAGAAGCTGGGAACTGAAAAATACCTGGGACGAATGGTAGAAGAGCCACTTCTTGAAATGACACTAAAATCAGCACCGATTTGTTGCTACATAAAGCAGCTCTTATTCTTAACATACTACTGAACCGTGCCGTTAGATGAGGTCGATCAGGGTGAAAGCCTCTGGTGTGTGGAAAATGCATTGTACCAGCTAACCCACAGGCTTCAGATCTCACGTTTTAAGCACAAATTACTGGGTCTCTTTTTTTTGGTTGCCCAGAGAATCCTCTTAATAGAAAGTGAGGCAACAGTTTCTATTCATCTTAATACCACCACCAAAATCAGAAGAACAGTTGACAAAGTGGACTTGCCGTGCTTCTATGAAAGTTTAATCCCTGTTTTTGGAAGAACAGATGTGGCTATTTTTATACAGTTACCAGAAATCAACCGTGAGGTGAATTATTGAGAAGAAATAGTAACGGCGTTGATTAAGCAGCACCCCTCTGGGATTTTCCCCTCCTTGCTCCCTGATGTTGTGTGATGTGACAACTTCGATATGGGTAAAATCGTAGGTGTCCATGCTGCTTCTGCCCTTCCTTGAAGGCAACTTTCCGTGTCAATAGTGAGAAGCACAATGTGTAGCAGAGAGGGCAGGACGGCAGCCATCAGATTCACCGCTGGTGACGGCAACGCCGCTTCGCTGTGCGCATCAGAGATCATCACTCGGGCCTCTGGGCAAGCAGCTGACCTGTCTCATTCATGTTTTAACTCTGCTCTTCTGTCGCTGCTGCTTCCCTCCTGGCTAGAGGGCTCCCAGAGCTGCGAGAAGACCTAGCTGAGACCTTGCGAACGAGCTGAGCGGAGAGCGGATTAGCACCAGCCTTAGTTAAACCCTCTGGCTCGGCGCACTCTTCCCAGATACCTCAGCTGCCCTAGACACGCTCGCGGGCTTCTCGGAGGGCTGCGTTGCTTCATTACGTGTCCTCTCTCCCGTGCACCGCCACGATGCCGATTACGGTGTGCCTTCAGGAGGTTTAGCTACCGCAGAGGTGTCCGTGCGCCGGCTGCTTTTGGGATAAAGTACCTTACGAATGTTTCGGTACTCAGGAATAAATGGTCAAACGCAGCTTGTTGAGAGCAGTGAGCTGCACCGCATGCTCGGTGGTGATGGGGTCAGCGCGCGTCAGCGGCAGCATCTGGCTTTCCAGTTTAAAGCCACATTTCTTTATTCCGCAGCTGGAGAGTTTTGTGCTAAGTTAATTGAACCGGTTTGTCTCGAAGAAATCGTACGAATTCATTCAGATGACCAGACTGCATCGTCAGTTCAGGAGCCTCTTGGTAGCTGAAGCAGCTGATTTCAGTACTAACTTGTAGATATCCTTACTATAATTTTACCAGTGCCAAGTCTGTGTTCGTTATCCCGGAGACTGCAGCAGCAAACAGGGTGCTTGGAGGGGTGAGGATTCCCAGAGGCGAGGGAGGGAGCAAGGCTCAGGCTCTGCGGATTATCGTACACGCTAATTCGGGGTTTATTCTTTTAACCACCAGGTGCAAATTAAAACACAGCGTGTAATATTCCAAGGAGTTAAAAGCAGAACCGGGGTGTGGTTTGGGTGTAGTTGGTGGGTTTTGTTGCACGTGAGAGTTCTGAATGTGCACAAGTCCCCACTTGCTACACTGGAATCACTCCTGTTTCCAAACTGGCCAAAAAGTCCTTAGTGGTGGCTCTTCCTTTAGTTGCAGAGAGTTGTTTTAATATTAATTCCTTAAACTTCAGGAAAGTGGATGTTACTGTGCCAGGAAGGCTGTGTCAGTAAACGCGCTGGATACCTTGCATAGCACAGAGGTTCTCAAGTGTCTTTCGAACCCACTGCTGTTGCATGCCTTGCTGGAGATGTGATGTCTTACAAGAAACCAATGTTTTGCCGTTATGCTTCATGACCTCCTGTTCTCTCTAATGCTCTCTTTCTCTCTTTCTCTCTCTTTGGCCTTTTTTGTGTATCTGTTTCTTTTTAGAAAATGCGTGACTTTCTCTCCAGAGAGGATGTGGCTGCCGTGCCAGAGAGGAGCAGTGTTAACACGGGCTTGGCGCGGGAGGGCTCAAAGCAGTCGGTAGCTTTTAGTGAGACCCCCGAGCCACCCGCCTCAGAGCCTTCTCCCAGCCGAGACTTTGGTGCTTCCTCCCTAAGCAGCAAGGAGGAGGAGGAGGTGGCGGCGGCTCCCAGCCTCCCCGTGAGCGAGGAGGACCTGAGATGTGGAAAGGGGGTTTGTGCGGATGCGGAGAAGGACTCAGAGCTCTCTGAGCCGGAGCCCCCCGCCAGCCCTGCCGCACCTCCCCGGCAGCCCTGGCCGGGAGAGGAGGAGGTGGCAGAGGATGGTGGCGAAGACAGATTTGCCTTTAGAAAGCTAAATGGCGAGAGTCACGACTCCGATGTTAATAACGGGCTGCCGGCAGTCATTCGCTGCTTCCAGGTAGAGAGCCCCAGCGCCTGCTCCCCACCCCCCCGGCTGGCTTTGGAGTGGGACCCCAAACACTGCAGCAAGCAGATGCCATGGACCCAGAGAGGAGCGGGGTTTGCTCGGCTTGGACTTGTGCTTGGAGCTCGTTAGCCCGTTAATCTCCCACAGTCAGTGCACACAAACCCCTCTCCATTTATCTTTGCATTAAATGCGAGCCCCTCTCAATTTATCTTTGCATTAAATGCAGTTGCGCAGCACAGCGCCCTTTGCCTTTCTTTGATCGAAGCACCCTGTTGCATACACCCAAAAGGGAAATATCTAGGCTCCAAAGGCATGTAATTTTAGCTCCACAAGGTTTTTGCCATCTCCTGCTGTACCGGAGGCTGAGCCTTAGCGCAGCAGAGCAAATCTGAAGCGCTGTCAAATGTGCTTTTACATCATGAACACGGGCTTTGATGGCCCCTTTCTGCTCCCCAGCATGCGAGGTATTTTTGCCTGCTTCAGTGTTGATATGAATTGGTTATGGTCAGACAGACATCCTCTTCCCCCGCTAACAACCACGGTGGCGTCTGTCAGGTTCGGGGACGGTGAGCAGCAATCGAGCCCTCTGGGAAAACACTGGGTCTGAACTAACTCTGTTGTCTGCGGGATGATTACCAGGTGGTGGAACAACTGATTTCTCTTCCCCGACCCCCCCATTTCTCTTTCGAGATGTCATGGTTGGGTTTTGTCTGACATTGATTTAATAAAAGTTAAAGACCTAGGATCTGATGAGGATTTTCAATAATACAGCGTTCCACTTGCAGTCAGGATAAAGCTGCTCCGCTGCGACCAAGTCTTTATTTGCCCAGGGTTTGTGTTAATCTTGGCATTGTCATCAGTAGATGAGGGTTATCTTTTACTGGCAGCTGGCAATGAGCTTCTAGTAGTTAGAAAGTTAATAATCAGTGGAGACAGTTTCTTTGTAGTATTGTGACACACTGGTTAAACCATTAACGCCTCTCTGGGGCTGACCTGAGGGCAGGGTGCTGGGAAGGTCTGGAGGATTTTTCTGTCGGTTTAATCCTCACGCGTGATCTCTGCCCTCCCAGCAGTGTGTCGTACCAGAGGCTTCAAACCAAAGATTTCCAGGCTGACCTTGGTTTCCACAGTGCTTTTATCAGATCAGTGTCAGAACGTTTGCCAGCAGCTCGGGTCACGATGTGGAAATGCTAACTGGGTCTTTACGGAGATGTTTTTAACCCTGTCTCACAGCCACCGCTAGTGAAGACGCAGACGCTCACCATCTCCGACGTGTCCAGCGCTGTCAAAAGCGAAATTCCCACGAAAGAAGTCCCCATTGTCCACACGGAGACAAAGACCATCACCTACGAAGCTGCACAGGTAAGGTGTGTTCTGATTAATTTTCCAGGGGCTTAATTAAACTCAAGCATTTTGTTTCCAAATCCCCTGGATGAGACAGCAGCACCTGCCTTTCTCCAAGCATCCGAGTGCCAACACAGGTGTTAACCGATGCTGTGGACTCTATTTCTAGGTGCATCTGGTATTTTTAGAGGAGCAGTGTTTTTACTGTCCTTGAAGAGTAATTATTTTTTCAAGATGTGCGTGCAAACAGAATTTATCTTCAGCCCCTGGTGGCTTTGGGATGTAGAACTGACTGTACAGAGTTAACCTGAGATGGCCTTTTTCTGCAAGAGATGCCTTGTCTTGTTTTCCCCAACTCTCTTTGCTGTTTATGCCTCTTCAGAACTTGGTTTATAAATTGATTATCCTTTAGGTTTCAGCCCTGAAGCAGGTGTTGAAAACGGGAAGTTTTGTATAAAATGCAACCAGAGTGGGTATCTGGTGATTGGAAACTAGAAATGTTAGTGGAGCAATGCCAGCATACGCAGGTGTGGTTTCATTGCTGAGGTTAAAACTAATCCTCCATCTAAAATAGGTGTTATTTATGTATTTGAGAATTTGGAGCCTGTGTCAGCGGTTCCCTCGGTTCTAAGAAAGTGAATGTTTGACAGTTCTTCTTCGAGCAGCGGCGGTTTTCCCCCGTGATTCTGTTACCGTGGTCTGACGGCAGTATTTGGTAACGCTGTTTTTGGATACTGTCTTCAGCGAGGCAGCCCCAG
>Ga0181612_102096_pt1 | contig 19221 bp, 11 predicted proteins | sample HoacroProtozoa21_FD_119630 | JGI IMG/M metagenome (GOLD analysis project Ga0181612, IMG submission 119630) | Hoatzin crop microbial communities from Cojedes, Venezuel. Combined Assembly of Gp0051906, Gp0051904, Gp0051908 | reverse complement strand
TGGGAACCTGCTGAGATTTTTAAGTGTCTCTGAGCAGGTCAGCTCCCTCTGAAGTATCTTAGATCTTGATATGTTAATTGCATCCGGAAGGAGTGGGTTTTATAAGTGAGTATGTGAAAGAACACACCTGCCTCAGCCGTGTCTGCATTACACTGCTGCTGCTGCTTTGATGTCTACACATTCTGTAAGGGCCCTCTGCACATTTACATCGAGATGCTTATTTTCACCTTTCTAAACACAACCAAGGCCCATCCCTACCCCTGGGGCTAGAATTTCACCAGCAATTCCCACATATACCCAGCTGTATTCAGGATCCTGACCATAACATAAAGTAACATAGCTTAAAAAGTTAATTATTTTGTTTCAGTATCTTCCATCCTTCCTTTTTCTGCAACTTAACATATTACAGGGCCATATTAGGTTGAGTTTTTTTCTCCCTTTCTTTCCATTTTTGCTTTTCTTTCTTGATCTACCCGTGTATAATAGTCTACTGATAAAACAAAAGCAAGGTGGATTCTGCAGCAGTCAGACCAAGGGCCCCCAATGTTTTGCATCTTAAGCTCTTCAACTGGGTCATGTCCTTCCTACTCTCAATCATGCAACAAGCTCACGTGAGAAAAAAACTAGATGTCATACCTTTTTCTTCATTCATAGTGTACTATTCTTTTGGAAAACAAAACCGTCCTTTTGTGTTTGTGGAAGAAGACTTTGCCTTCTCTTCTCTCCCATGGAAAAACAGGGCAAATCAGGCCGAAATGGATCCTATAGTATTTTTCCCTCGTGTTTTCAACAGTTACCGTGAGTTTCAGAGATCTGTACAGTATTAAATTCTGTTGTGCTGAGAAAGATCACATGCAACCAGGGATCTACATATTCATGTTTGTTCTCGTTCATTTTGTAGCCATTTTATCAATCTACCTCGGTATAAATTTTGTCACCTACAGACACTCATGTCTTGCTGTTTAGTTTGAAAAATATAATTTTTTCAGACAATTCAAGAACTAAATGTTAGCACAATTAGAGAGCAGTACTACTTAATACTGGATTTTAAATCAGAGATGTATCTAGCAAGAAGCATTTGGGGTGTATACAATTAATTATTTCACACATAATTATTCCTGATATTACTCTAAGTCTGCTAACTTAGAGCATTTGAAAAAGCAGACTGTAATATTCTTTTTTTTTTTTTTTAACAGAAGCTCTGTCGCTTGATATTCTCTCGGTAAATAATATGTAAAATACTGACACCTAATGTTAACTTTCAGTATTTTTCATTTTGCAAAACTTTTACTACAAGTAGGGAAAGACCATATGAAACGGGTGCTTATGCTACAATTTTGTTTCAGTAAAACACAATATAGCCTTCCCTCTCTTTTCGTAAATTATTCTCTGAATTTATATATATGCCTATAAAAGCAAGAAATTTTTATATTTGTCTTCACATCTTATAGGTGAAAGAGAATAATTCAGAAAAGTTGAGATAAGTGAGTTTTGACTCATTGAATTTAATCAAATCCATCAAACGGAACACAAACACTTATTTAGAAAGTCAGTATTTGTATCTGTAGCCTGAAATATTACTAAAAGACAAAATAGTAGTAAACATTTAGTAATAATCTGTTATTTTTCACAACCTAGACTGAATAGATTGAGTCAGTACTTTACCTACCTTGCGTGGTTCACTTTCCTCAGTCAAAGGCACAATGAATTGCTTTCACAGTTCATGAATTTAATGGAGAAGTCAAACTGCGACCTTAAAATTCACCACTGATGTCCCTGTAACTTACAAGAAAGACTGGTCCAAACCTGATGTCTAGGTGTTATTTGGAAAGAGATTTTGAGACTCTTACTCTTCGTGGGTCTGTTGCACAACCAAGGTTCAGCTGATGTCAAAATAAGGTATATTATACCATGACCAAGTGTCATACCTGGATTTATATTGTTTCCCCAACTTTATAGGGAAGACTTAAGTGACTGTTAGCCAGAGCTGTACAGCAGCACAAGTGCTTCAAAGCCACTGGCAGTGAAATAAAACCCTTGTCAACACTATGGACCATCACAGTTTTATATTCATTGCTTTTTTCATCAATAGTCACTTTGTGGAAAATGGTCCTTTTCTAAGATCATGTCACTTGACATATGAAAGTAGCTGTGCTGCAGATGCAAATATAAAACGAAAACCACAGCCACTGAAATACCGATACCTGGTCTGCAATACAATGACACTGTCTCAGCTGAATTAACAAGCAATGACATCAACGTAACCAAAACCTCTTGAGTGAGCCAGAGCTTTCCAACTGATGACAATTGGTTGTAACAATATTCCAGTTTAAGCAGTTGTTCTTACTCTTCACACAGGTGCTAAAAGTACCAACAAATGCTTTATTTGCAGTTCTTTTAGCTTTCCCCTACACATCACAACCAATGAAATAGGTATTACTGGAACAAGAGTTTTAAAACCACCCGTTTTGGGGGAAATTTAGAGCACAGGTATGCACTCTGAAGGCCCTTGGATTTCCCTGTGCAGCAGGAGATGCTTAAAGAGTGTGGAAATTTGAACCAGCAAAAATGGCCTTGAGACAAAATCGAGTAGTCCTCACTTCTCTCCCCAAATACTTTCTCACCCTTGAAGTAGAATAAAAACAAGTACTATCAGAAGTAATTTTCTAAGTGTCTCACACCAACAATCAGACACATCGAGTATCATCAGAAAGAAAGTTTTAGCTGATTTTTGAAAAAGTGTGTGCGCTGAATAACTACAGACTTAGGATCTTAGTTGCCGTTTATGCCAAGGTGCAATTGATGTCTTCAAACAACTCTGGGTGAAGTGTTGGTTAAATGTAAGCAGTTTTTCTTCATTGCTTTTAGCCGTCTAGTACAAATCTCTGTAAATATTGAGCCACCCTAAGTTAAAAATGAGGTATTTTGCTGCTGCTTAAACAGGACAGAGTTAATTTTGTCTAATCTAAAATAAGCATTGTTAAAATTGCAAAAAGTGCTCATACAGCCCTGACTTACATGAACTTAAAATTGTTCTCAGCTTTCTTAAGCCTATCATCTTCAAGATGACTACCTAGAAATATGAAGAGTATACTTTTTGGTTTAGCCAACTCTATCACACCAAAGAAGGTATCTGCAATGTAAATTCTTGCTTCAGTTAAATCATTAATTAAACTAGAATTTCAAAATGTCGGGCCTTTTGAAAAACCCAGTATGCAGCAGTTAACAGTTTTTAAACAACTGATTGTTCAACTTCTACTTTTCAACTGTACCATGTAGTTCAAATAGAATTGATAAATTAAAAATGTAAATTGGACAGTATCTTTTAACTGTTGGTGATTTGTCTGTTTTCCACTTTTTATTATGCATCATTTTTATAATAAAGAAGGTTTTTTTTTTCATTCCTGTTCTAGTTGATAGCAATTTTTCCATGTTTCTCAAAGCTAATGTAATCAAACTACATAAAATGTTTAAGAAAAGCCCCATTAAAATACACAAAGCAAACTAATTCATGAAGTCAAAGTCAAAGCAGAGTGGAAATATAAGCTTTAATAAAACTATGTCTGTTGTAAATAACTATTCAAGCACAGTCATTTTTTTGCAAATTGCATAGGATATAGCTCAGTCTACTCGAAGCAAAGAATCGCTCAGCGGGATAAATGCATCTTAGTCAGAAATAGATTAAAAGATACAGCTGAACCATCAATAAGAACCAGATAGCGCAATACTGTTTGCTGTTTGTTTTGAAGATGTAATTGCAGATCCAAGGATTTCAATAAATCTGTGCACATCATGGAAAGAATTGTAGAGAGGAACTGGGGCAATGCGAAGAGCGTTTGGTTCTCGCATGTCACACTGTAAAACAGAAAAGGAACACTTAGTAAATTCAGGTCACTTCATATTTATCTGTCAGACTAAATTTTTAAATGTCACCCTTGTCTTCGAGAAAGAATTACTAGACCAACAAGAAAACACATATAAAAACTTTGGGACCCCTAGAAAACTACTGTGTGTAGGGTTATTATGAAGACCATAGCAAGAAGAGTAGTGTGCTGCCTAAAAAGATGCAAGGCTCAGAATGGGCAGGAGTCTAGCTGTGTCATTGAGGGGCTCCAAACCAGCTATGTATCCCTATGATTTATCTTCATGCCTATAGCAACCCATAGTTGAAGTGGCACATAGGTGACAAAAAAAGCCAATACAAAACAGGAACATGCCGGTATGATAGTGTCTTGTACTACAGGTACAAGTAATGTCACAGGGCTTGCAGTATTTTTCTTCTCCCCTTCCCTGAATTTAAACATTTTGCTGAATAGAATAATCTCTCATATTTGAAGCATATTACTGCATCACGAAGACAAGCCAACAGCATAAGGCTCAGTGCCCTCTTAAAAGCAGGAGTTCCTGGAATTCCCTGGCAGCTCCAAAACAGCGGCTTATTTAGCCTAGAAGAGTTGCCCCCTGGGGACACAAGTCCCCAGCAGAAATAAAACTTGTATATCGTTTATTCAGCATTACACTATCCGCCTCACCTCCCAGCACTTCTAAATCACCAGATATAGAGTCTTAAATCCAGCTTTTATCCTTTATGAGCAGTTCTTACCAGTAACAGTGCCATTACGTGGCACTGCTGTTCAGCGGCCTCTTCTTCTGAGTGCTAAAACACTTCTCTAAGGGAATGACAGCTTTTTAATTTCTCCACCTCAATGTCTCGCAAAGAGCAAGGGTTTGGCCATTTGCAGGTCAGAAAAGAGACCGGTGGAGGCTCAGAGCTCCTTCTCATCACCAGGCTGTAGGTGTATGAGTTGTGACATTGAGGATGGTGAGCATCCCTTGAGCAGTGCTGACTGCCAGCAGCCCATGGTGGCTCAGATCTCCTCTTTGTGGTCTCTGGCCTCGGGCCTGGACCCACCACAGGGCACCTGGACAAGCACACTGAACGGGAGAGGCCTGTGTAGGCAGTACACTGCGTTGGACAGCTCTGACATACTTATATTTCTGGTTTTCCAGTGATTTGGTATTTATCCTTTTTTCTCTCCTCCTATCTTTCCTGTTCAGACCATCAGCTTCAGATCCGTAATGTCTCCCCCATCATAATGCATCCATAAAGCAGCTCTAACCTCAGTAGTGACTCCTGGGTGCTACTCACAGAACTACTGGAAACAAATCAGTAGAGAAAGGACAATATACAGACTAACAGATATTTTATAAAATAACTCTACTTATTTGATTATTTGCACAACTAAAAATTGAACTTGTTATGTAAGCAATTTTCCTCATTCCCAAATTTTTTTGGCCTTATACAAGACTATATTTGAACAAAATCAAAATTATTACTTTGGTGTGGTATAAGTTCACAAAACAGTGCATAAGGTGAGTTTTGTTTTACTTACAGCTACTCCTCTCTTCTCCAGCTCTTTAAACACAGATTTGATTGGAAGGGAAAAAAATAGCGTGAGTTGGCATCCTCTTTCCTCAGTCAGAGACGGTGTGATTATCTTTACAAAGGGCTTCTCTGGATTTGTTTTATCCTCACTGTAGTAATGCTTTATCAGGTATTCCAAGTAACCAGTGAGTAAAACAGATTTCCTTCGCAATGTTTTCATTGTAGTTTGACCAAAAACCTGTAATGATTTTGAATCAATAGAATGATAATGCACGGCTATAGAAAATACAAAGGAAGTAAAGAAGACTAAGGTTATTTCTGAGCTTTTTAATAGCTGAAATTATTTTGGTAATACAGGGATCAAACTTTGCCTTTCTTACTTTACTAGGTCGCAGATTTCTCTATACATATTATCATTGGAATCAAGTGTTAATGTCAGATAGACATTATAGATAATGTCTTTATATAATGAAAGACATTTCTGTCTACTGTTAAAGTTTTACACATATCCATATCTGCATAAACGAATTTGCACACAAAACCAGCCTGTTAAGAGATTGCATATCTGGTGAGGATCCATAAATTCTCTATACATTCAACAGGGCTGCAAGAAACTCAAAATCACATGCAAGTTTTCCCTTGCATTTACGTCAGGTAACAAAAGCCAAGGGGCAAGACTCAAATATCATGACTGCGCTACAAACTCTTGTCTTTGGAAATACTAAATTTGCACTATCATATTGACTTTAACCTTTTAAGTCTGATATAGTCAGGGTCGCAGGTTCTGTCTCTGCTAGTCTACAAGAAGAAAACTGTCTCTGCTAGTCTACAAGAAGAAAAAGTATTTTACTTGATTCTGGTTAAATAGCTCTGTTCTCTTACAGAGCAACAAGGACAGGGGAGCTGCAGAAACTCAAAATGACATTAAACTTGCAAAAGTGATTGCTTAAAAATGACTGTACAACTTTGCCACACAAACAACAACAAAAAAATTTGGCAGAAGAGTTTGGGAGTAGAAGGTGTGACAGTAGGTGCGACGGCTTCTGCTTGTGCTCTGGAAAAGCTCAGTTACAGGGAAAAACAGAAAATGTGACCTCGGAAGCAATTCACGCCTGCCTTTCCCAAAAACCCCCTCTTCTTCTTCCCATGCAAGTAGCTTCAGGAAAAGATGACAAGATATAGATCTACTGGTACCCCATAGTCACTTCAAATCAGATTCTAGCACATAAATGCCATATCGCTGCTCATGGACAATTGTGCCTCCACTGCCTGCAGCTGCAAAATAGGAGGCAAGGCAGAGGTCCTGTGTGAAAATCCATGATCTTCACTCCCAAGATCACTGCTGCATACTGAAGGAGTAACACTTTTAAGATTACTTCTACCATAACCTGAAGAGTGTATAAAGATGTAACTGAGAAATCCTGCTCAAAATATAACAAAGTCTGGTTTCCAGCAGCAACTGGAAAGCACTCTTTTGTAGAATACCTCAAGTATTACTCCATGATTCTATCGCAGTCATTAGACTCTGCACAACACAAAAGACCCTACATGTTTTTTTTCTGTCACACAAAATATGGCTGCTGTAAGACAGACTGTGCATGGAGACTGTGCAGTCATGGGAATGAATGCGACGAGGACCAGAGGGTCTCGTACTTGTACAAAAATCTAGAGGTGCTTCCTTCCCCAGACAGGCAGGCAGAGCACACACACGACTATTCAGCACTTTACTGGAGGCAAAATGGAGAACGGTCTCCTATTCCTCTGGGCTTTGCAGCAGTATGAAGGACGGATCTCCTCAGGCTGCACGCGAAAATCTGTTTGCTCAGGCTTTGTGCAAGGAATATTTGGCCTCCTGGGTGAAATTTTTGAAAGAGATCTTTTAAATGCAGCTGTAGAGAGTTCCCCTTTTTTCCATAAAAGGGAGCTGCTACAGCCATAACAGTCACTTTAAGCATTATTGAGGAATAACGTGCATTAACACTTGCAGATTTCATTGTTTCCATTGGAAACACTGCCTTCTGCTTAATGTGTCCCAGTGAAGGTGGCATGCAATTTCACTAGCCATCTCTTGCCAGACACGAAAACTATTCTCTTTCCCACTGTATTAGAGCAATTAGCACTGGGAAATCCTGGCTGTGCCAAAAGGTAATGCAGGCACAGAAAGGGGAGGTGATGGAAACTGCTCAGCCCTCATTGTCTGAGGCTCCCTGCAGTGGGCTAAATGACATCAGCCCACACAAACTGGAGCACTGACAATCTGGGTCATAGCAGAATAGCTTTCAGCTTTTCTCAAAGGTCACATAAAGTTTTAAAAAAATATATTGGATGTTTAAGGGCTAACAAAATAAATTGTCAGGCAGAACAAGAAGCATTGCTGTGCCCTTTGCAGTCCTTCAGCATCACATGTAAGCTGGAGAAAGCACAACTGGCAATTTTCTGACTTTGTTTGCTTAAGATACTGTTTTTTCAGTAAATAAAGAGGACGGACATAAAGTATATGGACATTGCTCTTTGTTCCAGCACCAGCTTTGCTGTGACACAAGCTTTAGCGGAACTCTAGCAGAAATAAAAATCTCCCATTTATGCTGATGGCAAAACCTTGCTAACCAAGGCTGGCTTGAAAAGCAGCTTAGGAAAAATTTTAATACAGTAGCATTTGTAACATATAGTAGGTAAATCTATGTAAAAGCATCCTTTTCAGCCACAAAGACCTAGAGTCCTGCAATTCAGGGGTGAACCGTCCATAAGAGAAACGCTGCTACGTCTAGGTACGAAACGCAGCGTGATACGAGGTGTTTGGAGGACAGCCGCATGCCTACAGACAGGGCTGAATTGTGCTCTCCGAGGTGGATCAGAGGGCTTTCAGCACATGAGTCACCCCTTCCTAGCCAGGAAGGGATTAGCTCTGTGTGGCAGGAACTGCCCTCTCCACAGCCGTGATCTCAGCGATTCGTATAGAGGTGGGGCAGAGACTAGGCTCTGCAGCTTTGGCTGCCAAAAAAACGATGACAAGGTGAAATAAAGCCCAGTCGGGAGCTATACCACACTCGTGAATTCCCCTTCTAGGAAGCATTCACAGATAGCTTCTGCCTTTTCAGTTTGTAGTAAAAGGGACTACAGCGGAGGAAAGGTTCCTTGAGCCACTGTTTAGATTCCAGGACACCAAGAGGCCGCATTCATTTTCTTTCGTAAAGGAGCTATGTCTGTTTTGCCCAGGGAAATCTATGTGGAAGCAACTCTGGATGCAGCTTTTCAGAGTTCTGTGATTCCTTCGTGGGAGGATCAGGAACAGCATCCTTCGCATGAGCTGCACTGAGGCAAGCCCTGAAAATCTCTACTGGAAAAGCTGCTGTTTGTAACCAGCCTCTAAAAACTGGGACAAACACAGTGCTAGAGGTCAGGTTTGGAGGTTTGAACCTCAGGTATACTGAGTCCAACAGCAAAGTTTGTGACAACAGTGAAGGGATGAGCACATTTATTAAAAGCGTTGGTCTCCTAGGGTTCTGGGGTCATTTTGTTTGTTTTTCATTCCCCCCTCCCCCCCTTCACTTTTTTGGTTCTTTTGCAAATTTTTTTAAGGGAGACAGCAACAATACATGTAATGTTAATTTAACATTTTTATACTCTTAAATTTAGGCTCAAAGTAAAGCAATTTCTTACCTCTAAACTGGCTTGCAGAGCACAGACCAGTAAAATTGGAGGATTTGATAACCGAAATCCATTAATTCCTTCACTTAGTTGCAATCCTGGAAAATGAATAACTTATATTAGTGTTTTTGATTTCTTCCTTTTAATTATTTGGACCTTATCTTGAAGTCCGTCCTCACGCAATAAAATATTTCACTGATGTGGCCTGTAGGAATCAGTCATTAAAAGGAAATAGTAATCTATTCACAGCTAATACTTCTAGCTTCGAGACAAGTCCAATTTTATCCTGTGGAAGACTTCATTAGCAGCTTCCTGGGAACTAGAGAACTGCAATTAATTTGTTTAAATGGTGTGTGTTAAAACCACCTTCGCACTTGAAGCTCTTTTAACACTGGCACAAACCAGAGAAATTCCAAGTCAGCAGCTGCACGCTCACGCGGAGCCGCAGTGCTGCCACGAGCAGGGAATCGGGTTCCTCAGCTTTATTAAACTGACGAGGCACGTAGGCGACTGCACGTGCAGTTAAGTGTCGCTTCAGGCCACGTAGAGAAGTTGCATTGACTTTAGGCTGTGAAATTTCACAAAATCTACTTAATAAATCTATAAAGCCTCACTGTAAGTTCTGTGTCACTATTTATATTTCATGCTACAGCACTGGAGCAAGAGGATGCTGCAGAGGAGATGCTCTTCATGCACTGCAGACTGGATAATTTCAGAATGATCATGGCCCAACTTCTCCCCTATAAATTGCCCATGGAAATGAATAAACAATATTTTTCTTCCTCTAACAGTATTTCCAGGCAATTCGTGTCTCCTGCTGGCTTTGCATAGTGCCACTCTCTTACATTTGGTCAGAAAACAAAGAGCAGACTGAGGCTATTAGTTACATCAATAGGGGTTGCCACAGAAAATTAAAAATATATTAAAAACAAAACAACCAATCAAATAAAAATGGTCCTTTCTCCTCCTGCTGCCTCAGGATATTCTCTCTGCCATACTTTAAAATGGAGATGAGCATTCTAGCTGTCAGATTTGGAAATGGAGGCCTCATTTCATATTGGGACAAGAAATATTTAGCTATTTCAGAGCAGGTTTGGTTTTATCTTATAACTCTTCGTTTGCTAGTGCAAGGGGTTTGGAGATGCTGAAACATTAGTGGTATTTCACGGCTTACTTCAGGTTTCCTTACTTTTGTTTCTCATTAATTCCAGTGGAACTAGTCCTAAAGTAAGATATTACCCAAGTGAATGATAGCAGATCCTCGCTCCTCAGAGATTTATGTGTTTGATTCACTGAGATATTTTGAAACTTTCACCCGTATTTGACATCTGCACTTTGAAGGCGTTTCAGCATAATATCTAGAAGCAGACAGTCAGACCCATATGCCCAGAGAGCAAATTTTTTTCCACACTTGTTTTGTTAACTCCATTGTATTACGCATTTGGGATGAGTTTAACTTAATACCTTGAACATTAGTGAGGAAATGCAAAATTCTATTCTTTCTACTCAAACTACTATGAAAGTGAAGCTGATTATACATAAATACATCAAATAAGGTAAAACTGAAAGTGTTAAAGTACATACTGTTTTCCATGAGGAATCGTGTTTTGAAGTCATGACCCCACCAGCCAATTAGCCTAAAATTGTGTAAAGAAAGTAAATTAATAGCAATCTTGATATAATATCTTTAGATTTGAGAGTTATGAAATATATAAGTGCGATTAAGAAGTATATCCATGTCTAATAATACATAGTTTTTCTAACAATGACATAAAAAAGCAATAAGTTATTTAAATACCTGGCACTAAAAATTTAATATTACTGTTTGGGAATTTGTCTTAAATTATTGCTGATAAAATCTGCCACATCTTTCAATTAACTACTGGCTTCTAAAGATATCCGTTTTGTCTGAATTCATTTCACTAAATGAAAAATAGAGCAGAAATATTTCTGCAGAGTTGTTCCAAAGAATTAAATTCAACCCCATCCCCTAAACTTAGTATAATGAATATTGAAAGCTAAAAGGTGTTATAAAATCTGACTTTGTTTCACCAAGAAAAGGAGTTGGTGGTGGACAGCAGACAGAGAACAGAGCCTCAGAAGGACTGTGCGGGCATTGCCTTTTCCTGACGGTGAGACCACAATGTGAGTTCTGAGTAAACTTTACTTCTCCTAAACTGAGCTTATTATTAAAAAAATCTTTCTTAAAAATAAAAAACTGAACCAGCTCAACCCAAAAAGCAGATTTTTTAGATCATTTCCAGAAAAAAAAAACAAAGAAAATAAAATCAATTACTTTTTGAAAATCATTATCCAAGCTTTTAAATTAGGATGATATTACAGTATGAACATTATCATATCTGCTGAAAAATACGTTCAAGGACATAGCTATAACCAGTTTTCCAAAGCAGCTCAATGTACTGGATCACCTGGTGCCCAAGGTACTGCAGATAAAGTCAGCATTAGAAAATCAAGGAGTATCTCCCCACCTCCCTTGGGTTCTGTGCTTCTTAACTCAGTATATGGTAATATCTTTGACTAATAACGTTGATACTACTTGAAATTTCGCAATGCTATTACAGTATTATAAAGTTGCCGCCTTAGAAGGTCAGGAAGGAGTCTGTGGTCTCCAGGAAGCTACTTACTGGACACCATTTCTTCCGAGACTTTGCTTAGTTTTCTCTATGCCAGGGAGCAGAGCTTGGAGTGAAGCCTGGCAAGTATTCAAAATTTGTAATAGTAAAAAAAAAAAAATATCTAAAAGTAAACCTCGTGGTAGATCAGCCTTCCTGGAAGTAAACATAGAAAAAGAATGGCATTGCACCTTTCTAAAGTAGGAGGACTTCTTTGCAGTATGCTTAAAAGAGTTTAGCTCTGCAGAATTAAGACCACATTTGAGTTAAAGACCAGTTATGCGAATACCATTACACCGTGGTGTAAAATAAAGTACTTCGTATTTTTATATAACAGCATAGGTTTTATGTTTACTTCTGTGAAAGGCTCTGAACTGCATGCAAACACAGTGTACACAGAAAAAGTATGCTTTTTTCTTTATTGCTGTGTGATGTTTTTATTATTCTAAGACCCATGAAAATCAATAGTGCAATATACATTCATTTCAAATGAGATATTACATTGCCAAAATGAATATACCCCAAATAAACCATAATGCATCTTCTGCCCAAGTGACTCAGTTACTGATGCTTTGAATCATAAAAGATATTCCGGCTATTTAATATGAACTATATAATATATAGAACATTATAGAACATTATACTATAAAGCCTGAATAGTATATGTTACTACAACCTACTACTAATATCAATGGCACACACATTCCATGAATTCCAAAAGTTTTAAACAGAAAAGAATCCATTGGAAATATCACATTTGGAGTTTTCCTCTGTAGCAAAGAGAAAACAATGCTGTGTTCAATTTGACCGCATCTTGGTGAAAGACAAAATAAACATCAGCCAGAATATTATCCAGACAGAGCCTGATGAAAAGCATTCTGGTTGCATCGTGAATGCTCAAAATTTGATAACTCTAAAGCTGGCTTAAAACCAGACCTCTGCTGCAGTGCCACATTTGCGACTTGGAAACCTAAACTTCAGAACTTCTCCAAAATGACAGAATGAAGGATTTTTTTGAAGACAGTTTTAGCTGTCTTGCCCTTTCCTACCACAACTTTGACAATTTGCTGCTTCTTTTTTTTTCTTTCCTTTTGGCTGTTCTAGAACTTCAGAGGTGTCACTCCAGGATGTGCACTTTGAGGCAGCTCTGGTCCTACACTCTCATTGATCTAATGGTCCATATGGATGTCACATTATTTGACATTTAAGTTGACAGGCTTCAAAGAGTTGAAATTAACAAAATCTTTACAAATTAGCAATTTGCTGTTTACAATTTTCTGTGAAAATTTTGAAATGAAGGTTGCCACTGCTATGCCAAATTTCAACCTGTTACGGTGGGAAATAGCTAAGGTGTTAAAACCCAAACATAAGGCTTTATAAATGCTCGCTGAAAATAATAGGCAATAAAACTGCACATTAAGATACTGCAGTAAAATTTCTTATTAAAGAGTTGTTACTCTGCATGTAAAATGAGTATTTTGAAATGCAGTCACCATTTTGATTACTCCTGCTTCAAAAACAAAGGCACCAAGATCTAAATTGATTTTGAATTCCATATCATAATCTTTGCAAAACGCATAATGTGGAAGGCTCTGAAAAGCCTTATATGAAGTGCTTGTGTTTAAAAACACCTTAAACTTGTTAGTAACTGGACTGTAGAGTTACACCCTTTTCAGTGCAGATAAAATCCATTTTGCAAAGTGTGTGTCTGGGGAGAAAAGGGTCTAATTTTGCAAAAGTTCCACTATAAACCTTTGAGAATAGTGTTTTACTCCTCACTGCCCTTTATGTGTAGATGCATCCAAACTGGGCGCTTGTCCTGTTTTAACACAGCACTACTCAAAATGGTTATCCCAGCGATGGCCAGATTGCAGTGTGTGCCCAGGCAGCATCCTGCCACCAGTCCCAGATACCCATGGCCTCCAAGGCTGCCCAGCAGTGTTGCTCCTGGACCACCCCTACAGATAACATCACTCCATCCAGCAGCAAAAGCAAACATCAAATCCATTGCAAGCACCCCAAAGAGAAGAGTAAATCAGTACAGGATCAGCTGTGGCTTTTTCCGAGATGTGGATGTTCTTACAAGCTCACATCTAAAATAAATTTTAAAACAGATAACGTATTATTCTCTTTTATCCCTCAAATAAAACCCACGTCCTCATGGTTTGACAGCACTGAGACTTTCCTAGGGAATTCCACAGCTTTCCAGTCTATGCAGAGAAGTAGTTTTTAAATATGACACATAAAATTTAAAGCAAATTGTTACTTGCTCAACTTCATGAAACAAGTAGGCATATAATGAAATATTGCTGAAAGGTATTCAAATGCCCTATTTTCCTCCAAAAATGTTCTCTTATTTTACAAACTAATGAACAAAGATTTGCTGGGTTGGAAAAATGACTCCGGAAAGGAACAGTATCCTCTTATTCAGTCATACGCTCCATAAGCGCATTTACACCAGCGAACAATCCCTTCAATAAGTATTTTTATTTAGCTGATTTTCCTCCTTCATCTCTGCCTGCATTAGACTGAAGCGCTGGTTGTTCATATCTTGAGCCTTATCGTTTGTAGTTGCATTAATGATGCAAGAGCACAGGATATAATGATCATGATGTATGTGCAGTGTAAACATCAAAGAAGATCCAGTTAAAGAACACAGGAAAAATACAAAAAAATTCCTTTGACCTTTGCTTCGAAGTTACAGATGATCATGCTCCTCATTTATAATTTACAGCCTGAAGCAACACGGGTCTCATTTCCCTTCTCGGCAAGAAAAATGTAAAAAAGAAACTCTTGAGTACTGATAGAGAAAGCAGGGAAATACGATTAATGTGGCCCAACTTTTACAGTCCAGGGCAATGTACTGGAAGTATCCTGTCATTCTATTGCGTGAGAAATCATTTTATGTCTGTGAGAAAGCGTGTTGAAAAGCCACAACAGGATTGCATTGTGAAATTAGTAACACTATATATTACATTTGCCCATTTCACTGGGCATGGAACCTTTTGTCTTCCCTCCGTCATCGGGTCACAATGCTATCTAGAAATTTTGTATTTATTACTTAGATTATATCTATATTAGAAACATATACCAGCAAAGCATGCTATGTTTATGAAACTGTGAATGAAGCTAAATCTTAAACAGGCAGTTCTGGGGCGGACTCTGTCCACAAAGCAGCCGATGTAACTAAACTCTTCATTTATATATTGCTTTATTTTGCAGAAACTTCCAGGTGTTGGCAAATATTTGAGTGTTTGTACTACTGTTCTAGCTGCAAATAAGCATCAGATTTCAGGAGTTAATGAGACATCTCCCTGCGCTCTAAAGTTTATTACAGAGAACTGAGAAAGATATTATGCTGTGTCTGCAGAGGCAATCTCCTGTGGGGAATGGAATGCAAGGGTCAACAACAGTAAGTCCAGTTTCTTGCAGCCCTATACATCCGTGGCACAACTGGTTGAAATGCACATCCCTAGCACATCCATTTCCTGTGCTTATTTCTCATGACACCCTGAAGGCCTCGAACAGAGAGCCAAGAGGCACAGTACACTGAGATGCAGCCTTAGCGAACAGAGGTTAGCTGTGTCTCCAGTATCACTCCATCAGTAGGAAATGTGTCAGATAAACAACCCACAAGGTCCTAGGAATTAGGCTACAAAAGAATACAGAAAGTCTGGAGGGTGGAGCCAGAGTGAATCTAGGAACAAGCTACATCTGACCTCAGCCACAGATATTTGATCATGTTTGACCAGCATCGTGCTGCCTAGGAGAGTGTGGTGGTGCCATGCCACTGGTGCCACATCCCGAGTCCAGTTTTGCCCAGCTTTCATGTTTCAAAAGGCAGGTTAAAAAAATAGCAGTGCAGCCGTCTCCTAAAGATCAAAAAAATTCCTTAACATACCTTACATCCAGCTATGAATCTCCAGCTCAAATGACAGTTACGTTCCAGACCTTGAAGTACATTCCCCCAGTGTCCTGTGCTCCACGTAGCATGATACACATAGAAAAATTAGCCAGGACTCAAGTCCTGAGCAGGAGCATCTCCCAGTGCTGCTGCATTCAGACAAAAGCCAATCCCAGAAGGCAAACTCACAGAAACAGTTGTACCACCCCTGTTAAGCTCATTTACTCATATCTGGGTTTGCAAACAGCTCTCTACAAACTCTGAGCACAGACCTGATCCCCAGGCTCAACAGCTGGGGCACAGTCTTTGCATTCTACTCTGCATTAATTTTATTGCAGTTTTCTAATTGCAATTTTTTTATATGTTTTAATTTAATTTTTATTGCATTAATTTTATTGCAAGCACATGAGCATGGCTGTTCTTCTTTGGATTCAAAGCCAAAAATCAGAATAAACAGCAAGAATGACCCCCTCCTCCAAGAAAGCAGAAAAAAACCTTTTCATTGCTTTACATAGCAAATTTTTGACTCACTGGCTAGAGTTTTAGCAGGAGTTTCAATATTTTCTTTGCTACCAGACACTTGTCTCATCACAGATGAGCCATTTAGTCTTTCCACGCCTCAAGCCCTCATCCTTAGAAATGCTGCTCAGTACTGCCCTGCCTTTCTGGTGAGTGGTGAGAATGTATTCGTTATAATGTATTCGTTATAATGTTTTCACATACTTAGTAATGAGGACCATGCAAGAATGGTGAAACAAGATTTCCTTGGAGTGTATTATACTGCACTTTTTGAAACGTAGCTAGGGAAAGGTGATTTGAAGGTAATGGCTGATGCCACTGGGTTTTTATCCCCCTCTTCTCAGCCTTTCCCCAAATTATACTCTCAGGCTCAAAAGTTGTTTCCAGAGTCAGGTTTTTGCTGAGTTCAGAATTTCATACTTGTTTTGATCCATGTCACCTAACTGGCACTTATGTCAAGGAAAAAAAAAAAGAAAAAAATCAATATTCCTACAGCTTAATTCTGCATAGTGTTTTACAGCTGTGCTGAAACAAAACTGAAGCCCAAGTGGATGGACAATATTTTCCACTGCAACTCCATCCTCTCCATACTGGGCACCACAGCAAGGTCCTGCTCTGACAGCTTGCTGGAAGGGAGAAAAATATTTCAGATAATGTTTGGTGTGGTGCAGAGGGGTCTGTGTAATCAAAACAAAGAATAATTGAGAAGTGACTCCCAGTTTCACCACTGAAATAGAGAATTCAAAGATGTTAACCGTCCTGTGTAGGTGAAATTCTTCATATACTATGAAGCTGCCAGTTATTGAGTGTACTTCATAGTGTATATATATGGGCTAGGATTTGCATGGGGGGGAGGTGTGTGTTAAGGGAGCTAGCAGCCAACCTAACTCTCACTGGCCTTCAGAAAAGACAAGACAGCCAGAAGCTATATTTAAAACCTCTTTTTTTTCCTCTTCTTCCCTTGTATCTATTTAGATAGATTTTATTCCAAATGGTAAGATTGGACTTCTTTCATTATTCTCTTCTGTGCAACGTCTGCTGTTAATTTTAAGTAGGATCTGTGGTTAGAATTTGAAAAGCTTTTGAAGCCCAGGTAATTATTAGCCTCAGACTTCTGTAGTTTTGGGCTTGTATGTATTCTGATGCTTTCCTTACCCTTTTCAATTCATTACAAATGTTTCCTAATTATTAAGCATATGTGACTTTTGAGCAATGTCATACATTATTAATGGACCAGTCTCTTAGAACTCAGTGGAAAAAAATCAAAACTCCTTATGAAAAGTTGCTACTGTGAAAGTAGTAACTTTTCATATTTAATAACAATGAGGCTTTACTTTGTCAAAAGACCAAAGTAATATGATTGTATTAGGGGCTAATAGCATGACATTTTTCTCTTGTTAAGTAGCTTGCATTTTCAGTACCATCTAAAGGGAGACAATTTTTCTCCTCTATTTTGAGGCTTGTCTGGGTTGAAAAATAGCTAAATTCACTTTCTGCCTAGCAGCAAATTTGAACAGCCGAGACCAAAATCCTGAAAAACAGCATCATAATCTAAACAATGGCACTGACTTAACTATGCAGCTGTGATGGCTGGAATTAAGAAACTTTAAATTTGGGTAATCATCCTTTTTCTAAACGTAGCTGGGCAGCCCTCAGCTCCCTGAGCTTTGCTGTTCTCCGCGGTGGGGACTTCAGTGCAACTGTTCCCACAGGTAGTGAGTCTCCTGGGTGAAAAACCTAGGCTCTTTGGTCAATCAAGTGCAAGGTGATTTACAGCTGATAGGTGTTTGAAGACAGAGGGTACACACGCTCTTCTTGAATTGATTTTTTCCTTGTTAGTCTTTTAGACTCAACGCAAGTGGGAATACACCAATTTCAACATGTCCCTCCATATTACCCCTCCAGGTGAAAACAAAAGGAGATTGAGTTCACTTCAGTAACAGGAAACAAGTCACTGTGATCAGGGCACGAGAAAGAGAAATGGCTGCAATGCTGCGAATCCAATCAGGGCCCCTTGGAGTCGCACAGAGGTCTCCGCCAAACCTCCAAGGCGCTTGCAATGAGGGATGATAATTTCGTTCGCCATGATCAGGCAAAAGAAAGGTAAGATCAAGTGGCAGACAAAATTGGAGCCTAAATTAAATCTTGGGAAAAGATCTCACGGAAAACAACCCCTCTAAGGCTAATGAAGTTGAATTAAAAATTGTTAAATCAGCTTGCGAACAACTATTGCCACAAAGTGCTCATATATCACTTCTACTAGCCAAATACCAGATACATGAAAAGGGGGAATACAGCCAACAGTTTGTTAGCACATTTACTAAGAGGAAATCAAATATTCTGCCTAACACCAGAAATTAAAAATCAAGCAGGGATCCAATTTACTCATAGAGATATTAATAAAGCTCTCAGTGATTTTTATAAAGTATTGAGTAGTTCCCAATCATATTATGACGATAAAAACCAGCATATTACATTCTTTAAGAATTCAGGGGTTTTTTTCTAGGCTGTTTCAAAAAGAGAAAATTAAACAAGAAGCAAGAGCAACAATCCCTCCTAGAGGTACTTTTAAATGTGAATTCTGACTTAAAGGAGACTTGGATGGTTTTGATTACTGTGATGCATTTACTGAACCATACTGTCTCCTCAATCCCTTGAATGAATCTTTGAGGTGACAATATCTAAGATTTCTAAATAATACATGGATCTGACTGAACTGTAATATAAAAATTTTAAGGTCTGGGAAATTGCGCTTCCTCAGGTCTTTGTTGTTTTTGAATACAGTAATCACAACTTTAACGCAAGACCTTTATCATACTAGAATCCTTATTAGCTAAAATGTAAGAGTTATCACCTCTGCTCTTTGCCTGAAACAAGAAGCAATCCACATCAGATGAGATCTATTATTTTTTTTAATGTCAGTGGCTGGAATTATTTGAATTCAAGATTTTAAGTGTCAGCAGAGTTGCCACAGAATCCAGTAGTTGTGTTACAAAACATTTACTAACACAAAACAACACTCGGGGAGAAAAGAACTCACATGGAGTTTACTGAGCTGAAGTCTAAGACATGAAATCATTAAAGGAGAACAGAAATGGGTTTCTTTCAGAGTTATTTTTAAGAGTCCCTCC